>Ga0272440_1000543_pt1 | contig 31851 bp, 28 predicted proteins | sample SSMMMBAug17_FD_192440 | JGI IMG/M metagenome (GOLD analysis project Ga0272440, IMG submission 192440) | Marine sediment archaeal communities from Little Sippewissett salt marsh, Falmouth, MA, United States - SSM-MMB-Aug17 | ecosystem: Environmental > Aquatic > Marine > Wetlands > Sediment ... | reverse complement strand
GCAAGCGGTTGCTCATCACCAAGTCTGTTTATAGCTTTTGCCATAATGTTTACTTTGCCATACTTTGTTGGTTTATATGCAAATCTAAACTCTGTAAATGCATAACGTCCATTCTCTTGCTTGAGTAGTGCTTCATCCCAAGTTTTACCCTCATCAGTAGAGACAAGAACTTTAGCAATTCCATGCCCATCATCAAAAGCGACACCACGAACGACTACATGAGAGTTATGATAAACCTTTGTTCCATTTTCTGGGTAACCAATAACTGATTTTACATTCATAAATGTAATCGGTTTTGTTGGTTTAAAACGATTTTCTGGAGTTTCACTCTCTGTCTCATTGTCTGGTACACGGTAAGCAACATCCATGAAGAAAAGTGATTTGTATTTATTTGTTACAGTAATGTTACTGAGCATTTTTACCCAACTATCTGAGTAGTACCCAGGAATAACTAAACGTAGTGGATAACCATTGAGATAAGGGAGGTCTTCACCATTCATCTCATACGCAAGGATCACGTGATCGTTTAGCTCTTCAAGCTCTAACTCTCTTACAAAGTTTGGTGTCTCATAGTAAGCAGCATTGTCTTTTCCGTTAAATCCAATCCACTTTGCATCCTTTGAAAGACCTGCACGGTTGAGTACATCAGAGAGACGAACGCCTTTCCATGTTGCACAACCCATTGCACCACTTCCCCACTGAATACCGCCAGCTACAGGATGAAATGCAGAGCGAGAGTTACCGCCACACTGCAAAACTGCAGTAACTTCTACTTGTTCAAAATCTCTTTTGAGTTCACGAAGAGAGATAGTAAGTTCATTTTTTACAAGACCATCAATCTTAATTGTGTAAGCTTCTGGGTCAATGTGTGTAGGGATATCTGGAAGGTGCCATCTAACAAAAAACTCATCATTTGGTGTAAGCCCTTTTGTAAATGTACTTCTTGGAGACTCTAAAAGAGGTGGTCTATCAGAGTAAGTTATGAGGGGGCGTTTTTCAGGGAAAGCCATGCTTGAAACTTTTCTGTCGTCCCTTGGTTGTGTTGTCTGCCCAGCAGCTGCATTTGTACCTAAAAGTGTTGCTGATGCTACTATTGAAGTTTTAAAAAAATCTCTTCTTTTCATAGTCGTTCCTTATCATAATTATCAATCTTACGATTATATCTACTTTCATTTAAATGTAGGTAAACATCTCTGAAGAAACCGCTATTTTGCCGTATATGCCTCTCCTTGTAGCAGTTCTTGAGTCTCTAAACCTGCAACACTAAACACTACTGCAATAGTCTGCGTCATAGCTGAATTTTTCGCTTTAAACACTGCAAAATGAAGATGTGGTCCACTTGAGTAGCCCGTATTTCCGGAGTATCCAATTTTTTGACCTCTTGAGACTTGTTCACCAACACTAACAACTACTCCACCTTGCTTGAGATGATAGTAAGTAGCCATAGTTCCATCAATGTGTGCAATAGTAACAAAATTCCCAAATTGAGCAAATTTCTTATCATAACCACCTCTGTTTGAGTCAGATTTTACTTTTACAACAACACCATCTCTGGCTGCATGAACTGAACTTCCTTCTGGCATAGCAAAATCTATAGCGTACTTTGAACGCCCTTTGTGAGTCTGTGTGCCATTGTACCCTTGAGAGACTCTATAAGTTTCATTCAAAGCGTAAGGGAGTCTATATCTGTAGCTATCGTCATGTTTAGCATCCATGTTTCCCATTATCCACTGATAAGAGTAACCATATGTACTTTTTGCACCTTTTAGTTTAAGCGTTGCATAATGAAGAGTAGTATTCGCTCCAATAACAAGCTCGCTGTTTAAAGAGTGAGCAACAGAGATATTTTTGTAAAAAGGTTTAATTGAAAGAGTAACATCGTAGGCATTTTTATTTAAAAAGTAGACTTTTATCTCATTCTTTACACGTGTAGTGTAGGCAAAAACTTTTTTTGTATTTGATACATCAACATCATTAGGGTCAAAGTTTGAAGAGACTATCTCTTCATAAAACTGCTCTGCTGTTGATTCCAAAAGTGCATCATTGCGAATCTCATTTTCTAAAACATCGCATTTTTGCTCTGCTTTATGTTTTTCATAAAAAGCAATAGAGGGCTCTTTTATAGCTTTTTTTTCCAAGAGTCCTTGCAACTGCTGGGATGTAAGCCGAATAAACCTCTCATACTCTTGATCTTGGATAGCATCTAAAATCTCTTGGTGCAAAAGATGTAAAAGAAAGTCATAATGCTTTTGTAGCTTACGTAACTCTTGAAGATAGCGTTTTAAATCTTCTCTCTCTTGTGTTGTGTCAGCTCTTTTGCCACTCTCTAAAGCAACCAAGAGCGCACTTTGGTACTTTTTTATCTCAGGGGTGAGTGTTTTAATGTTTGTAAAACTGCTTAACTTTTCACCTGCACTAAAGAGAGGAGTTCCAAGCTGTGCATAGCTTTTTGGGTACTCATCTGCAAAGAGAAAAAATATTAAAAATAGAAATAAAAAAGAGTGTTTTAGCACTCAATATACTCCTCAACAAGAGTTTTGATTTTTTTGTAGATTTTTTCAAAATCAGTAGAGTAAACGCGTGTCTCACCAATCGAGGTGATGAAGTTTGTATCACGTGACCATCTTGGTACTAAGTGTAAATGAATATGCTCGGCAATTCCTGCTCCTGCTGCTGCACCAAGATTCATCCCAATATTTACACCCTGTGCATTCATACCATCTTTTAAAAGTCTTACACCCTTTTGTGCAAGTGAACTCATATGCAACCAAACTTTTGGGTCAAGCACTTCAAGCTTATCTGTATGAAAGTGGGGAATAATCATAAAATGTCCTGGAGTGTATGGGTACTTATTCATAACCATAAAACAGTGTTCGTCTTTATATAAAATATGCAAATCATCTGCATCGTGAGTACTTATGTGACAAAATACACACCCCTCAATTTTTGTATTTGTAACATACTCATCCCGCCACGGGGCATACAGAACATCTTGCATATTTTTCTCCTTTTAGTGACTTACCTCACGTCCTAATACTTTTTCAACTGATTCTATCTTTGTCTTGAGTCTATTTTCACAGTTTTTTCTAATGTCAAACTTAAGTGATGAGTAGACACGCTCTAAGTCACTGAGCTGCTCATACGCCATCTCTAATACTGCAAGAGCCTCTTTCATACTTGGTGCTTCAAAGACAGTTCCCATAGGAGTTAGCTGATACGGCACTCCCGATTTGTCAATGGCATCTATAATTTTACTGACACTTTTTGAAACTGAGGCACCCTCACGACCATCTGCTGATGTTGGAAACATACTAAACTCTACTAAAACACTTAACATATTTTATCCTTATTTTTTGCCCAATTCTAGCATGATTAGCTAAAAACAACACAAGAGTTTTCAAGTAAATAAAAATTTTTCAGCGTTCTATTTTAGATGTTATAATACTTTACAACAAGGGGTTGTTTATGCAGAGTAAAAAGAACAAAATAGTCGTTATAGGTGGTGGTTACGCTGGACTTCGTGCTATCGAGATGCTAGCAAAAAACCCAGACAATGAAATAACTCTCTTTGATAAAGAGTCTTACCATTTTTTACAAACTGATGTATATGACTTTATAGCAAATGAAGAGGATTTTGCACAGGTAAGTGTTGATTTGTTTACATTTTGTCTTGGATTTAATGAGAATGTGAGCTTTATAAAAGAGGAAGTGCTTAACATTCACTTTGAGCATAATAGAGTAGTGACAAACTCACAGCGCTACAGTTATGACTATCTCATCATTGCCGTTGGTGCTCGCACAAAGTTCGTCTCAAATGTAGAAGGACTTACAACCCATGCCCACGGTATAAAAGTTCTCCATAGAGCAATGTACTTTAAGCAGAAGTTTGAAATGGCACTCTACACCAAAGTACAACAGAGTGGAACATCCTGTCATCCACTCAATATTGTCGTCACAGGGGGAGGACTTAGTGGAGTTGAAATTGCCGCACAAATGGCTTCTTTTGCCAAAGAGTTTTACAAAAAAAACAATTTCATCTGTCGTGCCCTCAATATTGTTCTCATAAACTCTGCAGAAAAAATTCTTCCAGGAGTAGATGCAAGACTTGTTGAGAAGTCAGAAAAACAACTTCAAAAACTTGGCGTAAAAATATACAACAAAACAAAGGTTGTAGCCATCAATAAAGATAGTGTTCACCTTAACTCCAACAAGGTACTTCCAATAGACTTTATGATCTTTGCAGGAGGTATAGAGCCAAATGCACTTGTAGCAACTCTTGATATTGCAAAAGATTCAAAAGGCAATATTCAAACTAATGAATATTTACAGCTAAAAGAGTATGAAAATGTTTTTGCTATAGGAGACTGTACATCGCTTACTTACAGAGGCGAAAATGTAGCACCTACTGCTGATGTTGCCGAACAGATGGGAGAGTTATGTGCAAAAAATCTCTCAAGACTTATGCAAAATGGAAAACTTATAAAGCACAACATTCACTCAAGAGGCATTCTTATAGCACTTGGGAGAAGATATGCAGTTGGAAAGATATTTGGTATTTATTTTGGAGGATATTTCGCTTATGTAATGAAAAAAATCATAGAAAGAAACTACTTCTACTCTCTAGACAGAAGGTCTCATAAAGGGTGTAAAAAACTCTTTTGTAAGCAAAATTAAAAAAATGCAAAAACCAAATCTGGAAAAAACATAACTAAAAGTAGTGCTAGAAGTTGCAAGCCAATAAAAGGGACAACGCCTCTATATATTTCTAAACTGCTTAAGGTATCTTTTGCGGCACCTTTTAAGAAAAATAAAGAAAGCCCAAAGGGTGGCGTTAAAAAAGAGGCTTGCAGATTCATAGCTATGAGTATCGCAAACCAAAGTGGATCAATTCCAAAAGCCTGAGTTACGGGAATAAGTATTGGTACAATAATAAAACTAATCTCTATAAAATCTATAAAAAAACCTAAAATAAATATTGCAAGCATTGATACTGCTATAAATACCCATACGTCACCAATGTCACTGCTAAAAAAATCTAAAACTATATCACTCCCGCCTAACTCATTAAACACAAGACTAAATGCAGTAGCTCCAATAAGAATCATAAATATCATCCCAGAGAGCTTCATTGTCTCAAAAAGTGCATAAGTGAGCATCTCTTTTGAGAGCGTCCTGTTTATAACAGAGAGTATAACTCCACCAAGTACACCAAAGGCTGCAGACTCTGTAGGTGAGGCAATTCCAGCAAATATACTCCCTAAAACACTCACCATCAAAACAAATGGTGGGACTATCGCTCCAAAGAGTTCTTTGTAGCTTACATGCTCTTGGGTCTTAATTGCAGGTGCAATGCTTGGGTTCATAAATGCCCGTAGTAAAATGTAGAATATATAGAGTCCAACAAGTAAAAGTCCTGGTAGGATTGCTGCGGTAAAGAGTTCCCCTACGCTCACATTCATAACATCACCTAAGATAATGAGAATAATTGAAGGAGGAATAATCTGCCCAAGTGTACCGCTTGAAGCTATTGTACCTGATGCTAAGGATTTATCATATCCAGCTTTAATCATAATAGGCAGAGCAATAAGACTCATCATGACAACTGAAGCAGAGACTACGCCTGTTGATGCAGCTAAAATAGCTCCAACTATGACAACACTAACACCAAGTCCACCACGAACACCCTTAAACGAAGCGCTCATAACAAGTAAAAGTCTCTCCGCCATACCTGACTTCTCTAAAATGAGTCCCATCATCACAAAAAGCGGTACAGCCATGAGTGTGGCATTACTCATAATTCCATAAATCCTAAATGGAAGTACATCAAAAACCTCCATACCAAGTTCTGGCATAAGTAGTGCAAAAAAGATAGCCACACCACCAAAAGCAAAAGCAACCGGAACACCAATGAGTAGTAGTGCTAGTGCCAGGAGAAATACAAAAAGTGCTATCACATTGCTCTCCAAATTTTAAATGCACTATAACTCTTACGTAAGGCAATCAAAACGACAAAGAAAAAAGAGAGTGGCATTAAAGACTTTACTATCCACCTATGTGTAAGTCCACCTGGATTAGAAGATTCTTCATTTTGTAAAAAACTCATAGTCACAAAATCTATACCAATATAGATAATTAAAGCAGCAAATGGGAGTACAAAAAAAAGTAGAGATACAAGGTCAATCAAAGCTTGAGTTTTTTTGGAAAATTTCTCATAAAAAATATCGACTCTCACATGTGAATCTTCTCTCAAAGCATAGGCTATACTAAAGAGAATAACAACATCAAAAAGGTGCCACTCAAGCTCTTGAAGAGCAATCGATCCAGAAGAGAAAAAGTAACGTACAATCGCATCATAGAGTACAATGCTCACAAGAAGTAGCAGTGTAGTTGCTGTTACGTAAGATAATCCTTTCTCTACTTTAGTAATCATAAAAAAAACTCTATATGAAGTTTGGAGCATCATTAGCAAACAAAATAACATCACCCTCTTTTGTCTGCTGTGCAAGTAGTTGTGTTAAGTGTGACTTATCAGCTAAAATTGTCTTGCGTTTTACACGTAAATGCTTGTCAAACAGATCAGCATTGAGTGAGCCTGTCACTATAACTGTGTCAAAAACAGCATTTATAGCCTCAATGAGTTTTAAATTAAGTTCTTGTGTACTCTCCACAAGGCCAGGTGTAACAATTACCTTGTCGCCATCATGGAGTGAACACAGACGAATGCCCTCAAGCATACCGTCTATATTTCCATTGTATCCATCATCTAAAATGAGTTTACCACCAGCCTTAATAAGCTCTAGTCTGTGCTCAATAGGCTTGAGTGCTCTGACTGCTTTTTCTATCTCCTCTTTCGAGAGTCCATAAGCCTTTGCAAGACGAACAGCTACAGCGATGTTCATCGTTTGAAAAGCACCGAGTACGTCCGTATGTAAATTATAGACTTCATCGTCAATATGAAGTTTGAAGTCTGTACCACTCAAGGTTGCTTCAATATCACTAATCTCATCACCAAAAAATGTCACTTTTTCGTGTGGTTCATCTGTAACAGAGTTGTGTACAAAAGCCCTTTGAAGCCTTGGTGATTGAATAAGCTCAAGTTTTGTTTTTTTAATGTTTTCTATGGTCTTGAAGTACTCTATATGCGCTGGGCCAACACGTCCTACAACAACACTCTGAGGCTCTACAAAAGTTGTTATGGCATAGATGTCTCCATGCTCTCTTGCACCAGCTTCACAAACGTAAATTTGGGTATCTTCAGGCAAAGAGTTATTGACATCTGCCATAATTCCACCAAGCGTATTTACGCTTCTTGGTGTTGCATAGACTCTGTATTTTGTTGCAAGTATTTGAGCTACAAAATTTTTAATACTTGTTTTCCCATAGCTTCCTGTTATGGCAATAACTTCTAAATCCTTCATGCTTTGAAGCTTCTGCTTTGCCTCTTTTTTGTAAACATTAAAAAGAAACTTCTCTATTACGTAAGAGCCGATATATGCAACAGCCAGAGGCATAAAAACGCCATAAAGCGCACATGCGTCTTTTAGTGTACAGAGTATATTTTGAAAGAGTGTTAATGAGACTAAAAGTATTAAAAAACGTTTTACACGCCAGGTAAGTACTAACTTTTTATCTAGTTTTTTATGCCAGATAATAATCGCTGGTAGAAACGCAAAAATAAAAAATATAGTAAAAAAGAGCCCTGTGGTGTAGTAGGCCACAAATGGGATGATGAAGTAAAAGAGATGCCACTGTGGCTTATGATGTTTTAAAACTACCCGAGTGAGTCTGTAGTCATACCACTGTAAATTTGTAATGAGGTACCAACCCAAAAGTGTAACAAATGCTACATTGACAACAAAGGCAACAAGTGTTTCATAATTTTCCATATTTAATGCTCCAAACTAGCTAAAAATGCATGCTCAATTTTTTGTGAAATATCTGCTGCATTGTGCATAAAAAAATAGTGGTCTCCACTGTAAAGCTCCAAAGTGGCATCTGGTACAAGCTGCTCTATTTTTTTTGCTGAACTTAGAGGTGTTGCAGTATCATCTCTACCCCAAAAAAGAACTGCCTTGCCTTTAAAACTTTTAAATTCTGCGCTCATATCTTCATTGACAACAGTTTTAAAAGTTTCATACATAGGCTTTGAGAGCGCTTTTGCATCATCTGCAAGAAATAAAGAACGAAGCTTATGTAAGCCAAAAAAGTTAAAAATTTTTGTTGCTTTTATTTTTAGTTGTACCAAGAGCGGTTTTGTTACATAAATACCTGCACTTGCAACTAAAACTAGCATTTTTGGCTCTAGAATAAGCCCAACTTTACCACCAAAAGAGTGCCCAAGTACAATATCTTTTTTAGCATTTAGATGCACCATTAAAAGCTCTACAATTCGAGCAACATCAAAACTGTTCAGTGCCATTGAACATGTAGAGTTTCCAAATCCTGGAAGGTCTATGTAGATATGACGAAAACCCTTCATATATGGTGAAAAACTCTGTTTCATGAGAGCTTTATTACTTCCCCAACCATGCAAAATGATAATATCTACTGCTTCATTAGGATTAATTATCTCATAACTAATATCAAAGGTGTGTTGATTGTACTGAATGGACTTAACGGCCATCTACTTCCCTTTGGCTTTGGAAATAGAGTGGATATATTCGTAAGTTGACTTGACCCTTTTCGCGTGTGGGAGTGACTCAGAGAGATCTTCAATTGCTTTTGAAAAATCTTCAAATAAATAGTTAGCCATTGAGCCTGGAATAGGATTAATCTCATTTAAATAAACTTCACCATCTATGACAAAGAAATCACATCGAATCAGTGCTCCTTCAAACAAACCATCATAAATTTTTTCAAAATTCGACTGAATTTTAGCTACAAGCTCATCTGAAATCTCAGCCTTTAAAACCTGCTCTGAACGAGAAAAATCCATATATTTTTTTTCAAAATTCAAAAACTCTTCTTTGTGTGGCTCTTCAACAATAGAGAAAAACATCTCTCCATTAGCCTTATAACCTGCAAGATTGTACTCTTTTACACCCTCAATAAATGGCTCAACAATAACAGTTTTATCAAATTCAAAAGCGGTATCAAGAGCGTAATCCAGCTCACTCTCATCTCTAACTATACTTACCCCAATTGAGCTTCCAAGACGTGATGGTTTTATAATAACAGGGTAAGCCATACGTATATCACTATGTTGATTTGTATAAAGAACCTCGTAACGAAGTGTTTTTACACCAACTGCTTGTGCCAAATATTTTGTGTAGCGTTTATCATAAGAGAAGACAGAAGCATCTACACGTGGACCAATATACTTTATGGAGAAAAAATCTAAAAGTGAAGCAATAGTTCCATCCTCACCATCAGCACCATGAATAAGGTTTAAAACAGTACCTGTATGACGTCTTGATCCAAAAAGACTCTTTTGTACAAAGCCACCTTGAATAAGCTGTAACTGTGGCATTTTTTTGTATTCACCTTTTGAAAAAGTGTTCGCTTTCATCTTTTGAGCATCTACAGTGTAAAAAAGATGTTCACTATCACAAAAAACAAAACTAAGATCAAAGCCTTTAAGCTTCTCTTTAAGAGTTATAGCACTGACAATACTAATCTCATGTTCAAAACTAGCGCCACCAAATAAAATAGTTAATTTCAATATACGTTTCCTTCTAAAGTGTTTGTAAAAGTTTTAAAGCCTCTTTAACAAGTGAAGCAGTATCTTCACCACTACAAGCGCTGAGTGCTTTGGAAATTGTCTCTTTTTTAAAGCCCAGTGCTTCAAGTGCCTGAGATGCTTCACTATAAGCCTGAGAAGTTGAAGGTTCTGCACCCTCTTGAAGAAGCTCTTCTGAGAATCCATTGAGCTCTACTAAAATTCTTCCAGCACTTTTTGGTCCTATTCCTGGAACTTTTTTAACACCATTGACATCTTTGTTATTTATGACAGTTGCAAACTGTGCAGGAGTATAAGTAGAGCAGATTGCCATTGCTACCTTTGGCCCTACTCCATTGATTTTTATAAGACGTTCAAAAAGCCTCTTTTCACTCATCTCTATAAATCCAAAAAGTAGTGAGGCATCTTCACGAATCACTTGTGTTATATAGAGTGAAACTTCATCTTTTCCTAGTGCTGAGAATGTCTGAAGTGATATAAAAACTTCATAGACTACATCTCTAACATCAATATGAGCAAAACTTGGCTCTTTGTAAACAATCTTTCCTTTTAATCCAACTATCATAATTTACTCGAATTTCCTTTCTTACTCATCCATAGGCTCAATTTGATATTGTCCATCACCTAAATCAACTAAACCGAAAACTTTATCTTTAGCACCCTGCTGGGGTTTGTAAACAAGTTCTATAGGTGGATCGACAAGTTTAAACTTAATCTCATTGTACCCAACCCATCTGTCATGGTTAATAACTCTTGCATCAAAAATATTATCTTGAAAAGATGCTGTACGTGTTGTTTGGAGCGTTAAAAGATCCTCTTTTTTGCTCAGACTCTCTTTAAATTCCTTAAGATCGGTTTGCATAGTCTGAAACTCTTTGTATTTTTTTACAAAACTCTCTGGCATTTTTACATTTTTCTTTTTATAGTGAATAAGTCTTTTTTTAATATCTAAAAAGGCCGGCATTCCACTTTTCACCAGAGTACTGTATTGAGTAATCTTTTTTTGCAAATCTTTAATCTCATTCTCTAAGCGTTCAATCTCCTCTTGATTCTCTTCAAGACTACTTTGTATCTTTTGACTTAAAAGCGGATCAATTGTAAAGGTGTTTTCACTCCCTTGCATCTTTTGAATCTCAATACGTCTTGTTGCTGTTGCTTTTACATGAGATCCACAGAGTTCAATACGTATCTCCTGCGCTTTAATATCTCCACCGACAGCTTGTGTTATCTCTGCTTCATTTGCGTGTACATGTCCATGCTCAAGGCGAGTTATATGCACATTACTTCCAGAAGCCTTTCCTTTGTGCACATTAATATCAAGTCTTTCTGCCTCAACTGTTGCAGTTGCATGGGTCTGACCACCAATAGTTGCTTTTTTTGCTTTTACCGTTGCATTAGAACCCACATTTCCATCAATATCTATTTCAGTAACTTCAACACGCATTCCGGTGCCAACGGCATCTTTTATAGCATCTGATTCTGAAACATTAATAACAACATCAGAGTCTATACCTGTAGCGATAGAGCCAGTTGTTTTAAAGCTAATCTCACCTACTCCAACATCTTTTTTTATAGTGTAGGTATTGTCTTCAAAAGCTATGTATCCATTCATAGTGGCCGTATATCGTATGGAGTCTGGAGTATCTTCAACATTGATGGTATCATCAACACTAAAAGTAACCTCATTTTGTACAAGTGGCTCTGCTGGAACCATATACTCTCCACGGCAGTTTCGCCCAGGTTTTCCGTTTTTTGGCTTAATGTACTCTATGAGAAGTTCACCCTCTTTCACACTCTGAATAAAACCTCGAGAAGCATAATCTACTCTTTGATTTTCATCAACTTCTTGAGATTCCTCATAGTGCAAAATTAGGGCATCATTAGTTGTTGCAGTTGGCTCATGAGCCTCAGCTATAAGCAGAGTTTCATTTTTTTCAAAAATCAAACTCTGTGCTACTTGAACGCGCGCAGCAAGTTTCGACGCAACACTCTCGACCATCTCATCAAAAATATTTATTAAAATTCCAGCGCGTATTTTACGTTTTTGAATTTCGTTAAGAAGTCCATTTTCTAATCCAGAATTAAACTCCACCGAAGAGCCCTCAGCTATACTCAGATAAACTTTACATTTTGAAGCATTCGCACCAACAGCAATTCGCATATCTTTACAGAACATCTGATGCTCTTTGTTTTTTGAAAAAATCTCAATCTCATAAGTCTGTTTAATTTCAAAATCAGGATTTAGAAGCTGCTTCTCATCATCGAGTTCATACAACTCATCGTTTGCAATAAGCTCCCACTCACTATCTCTAGAGACATCGCGAATATATGTTTGCACTTCTAAAATGTTAAAGTCTAAAAGTTCAGGTTGAATATCATAAGACTTAGCAATACTAAAAAGCTCTTTTGCAACATTTTGTGTTCTTACAACTGTAGGACGCACAGTTTTTGCAGAAGCGCTTTTTGTTTTCGATCCAAATAGTCCCATTATCTCCCCAATAAAGTTTACTTAAACATAATTTGGACTTGATTTTAACCAAAGATTTGTTAAAATCTTGTAAAAGATAAAATTACCATGAAAGAAGTCTAATGTTTAAAGCCATTTTTACCAACAGTTTTGGAATCCTTATATCCAGAATTTTGGGCTTTATTCGAGACTTGCTTACAGCCTCTGCACTTGGGGCAAATATCTATAGTGACATCTTTTTCATAGCCTTTAAACTCCCCAATCTTTTTAGAAGAGTATTTGCCGAGGGTGCTTTTACACAAGTCTTCATTCCAGCTTTTGCAAAAACCGCCCACAAGGCACTATTTGCAGCCCATATTTTTTTAATTTTTTTCTCTATAATTCTTCTTATTACGCTCTGTGTCACAATTTTTCCACAACTCTTTACAAAAGCTCTAGCCGTAGGTTTTGATGCTCAAACTATTGCTATAGCCTCCCCATACGTAGCGATAAATTTCTGGTATCTTCCACTTATATTTTCTATGACATTTTTAAGCGGTATGTTGCAGTACAAAAACCACTTTGCAACAACAGCCTTTAGTACAGCACTACTTAACCTCTCACTCATTGGCGCACTTATTTTAAGTCAAGATGCAGATGAAGCAACTATAGTTTATTATCTTAGTTTTGGTGTTGTCATAGGTGGAGTTTTGCAACTTTTAGCACATATTATAGCCTTACGTAAGCTAGGTCTTTTCAAGATGCTTATAGGCGGTTTTAAACATCTAAAACTCAAAAAACAGACTATAGAAAATGACTCAAAAAAATTTAAAAGAAACTTTTTTCCGGCAGTATGGGGAAACTCTACAGCACAAGTTTCTGCTTTTTTAGACACTTTTCTTGCCTCTTTTTTAGTGGCTGGAAGTATCTCTTACCTTTACTATGCCAATCGTATATTTCAACTCCCACTCGCACTCTTTGCCATAGCGACCTCTATAGCACTTTTTCCAAAGATTGCACGAGCCTTACGTAACACAAATGAGCATGAAGCTTTGGCTTATATGAACAAGGCTTTTTGGTTTTTAACCTATCTTTTATCTGCAAGTACTATTGGTGGGGTTATTCTCTCACAAGAGATTATTTGGCTACTCTTTGAGCGAGGTGCTTTTGATGCAACCGACACACAAAACACACTTTTGGTTTTACAAATGTACATGATAGGTCTACTCCCTTTTGGACTACAAAAACTCTTCATCCTCTGGCTCTATGCTAATGAGATGCAGATGCAAGCAGCAAAAATAGCAAGCTATTCACTCCTCACATACATTCTGTTTGCACTTACTCTCATTACTCCATTTGAAGCTGCTGGTCTTGCTTTTGCGAGTACTGCTGGAGGATTTATTAGCCTCATACTGACTCTTAAAATTTTTGGTATGAGCAAGTTTTTTGCTATGATTCGCTCAAAATACGCCATTTATCTTCTTGTTGGCTCTATAATTTTTACACTACTACTACTCTACATAAAGGAAGTTTTACGTGCTTTTATATGACTCTGTACAAAAAACAAAACGGGAGTTTATTCCCATTGAACAAGGTAAAGTCTCACTCTATGTTTGTGGACCAACAGTTTATGATGATGCTCACTTAGGGCACGCAAAATCAGCCCTTGTTTTTGACCTTTTGACTCGTATTTTACGTGCCCAGGGTTATGAGGTGACTTACGCAAGAAATATTACTGACATTGATGACAAAATCATTAAAAAAGCGCAAGAGCAAAACAAAACCATCCAAGAGATTACAGAGTTTTATACAGATGCTTTTCACAAAGAGATGGCCTCCCTTGGAGTTATTCGCCCTGATTTAGAGCCAAAAGCTACAGAGTCTTTGGATGCAATGTTTGCGCTTATTGAAAAACTCATAGAGAAAAAACACGCTTACGTAACAGAAGATGGTGATGTCTATTTTGACACGCAGAGTGACCCCCAGTATCTCTCACTCTCGAATCGTCACCAAGAAGATGATGAGAAACAGGAGCGTATAAGCTCATCATCACTCAAAAAAAATCCAGCCGATTTTGCACTATGGAAAAGTGTAAAAGATGGCAGTGTCAGTTTTAAATCACCCTATGGAGAGGGTCGTCCAGGCTGGCATCTAGAGTGCTCTGCGATGATAGAAAAACATTTGGCAAAAGAGAATCAAAAGTTTGCCGTAGATATTCATGGAGGAGGAGCTGATCTGCTCTTTCCACACCATGAGAATGAAGCGGCACAAACACGATGTGCTTCTAACCATGCACTTGCAAACTACTGGGTTCACAATGGTTTTGTAAACATTGATGGCGAGAAAATGTCAAAATCTTTGGGAAATAGTTTCTTTTTAAAAGATGCACTGGGAGAGTATGATGGTGAAGTGTTACGTTTTTATCTTCTTGGTACACACTATAGAAGTAACTTTAACTTTAATACCCAAGATTTACTCAGTGCCAAAAAACGTCTAGACAAAATATACAGACTCAAAAAACGTCTTTTTGATTTACCACAGAATGACAATCCTACAGCTTTTCAAGAGCAACTCCTCCAAGCTCTCTGCGACGATATGAACATATCAACTGCTTTAGCACTTATTGATGCGATGATAACTGAGGCAAATGAGACACTTGACACTCCAGGAAAGCATAAACAACTCAAACGTGATACAGTAGCAAATCTTGCCTACATTGCAAAAGTATGTGGCTTTGGAGTACAAAACCCTTATGAGTATTTTCAATCAGGTTTAGATTCAACTCAAAAAGAGCAAATAGCCCAACTCATCAAAGCGAGAGATGAAGCAAAAAAAGAGAAAGATTTTGAACACTCAGACAGACTTCGTGAGGAGATTTTAAAGTTTGGTGTCACCATAATGGACACACCAAATGGAACTTTTTGGGAGAAGGTCTAAAAAGACTCTACCCTGTTTTTACCATTAGCTTTTGCTCTATAAAGAGCAATATCTGCTCGCTTAAGCGCAAAATCTATACTCTCTTGCTGTGAAACATTAATCTCACTTACACCTATACTAACCGTAAACTTTACACTATGAGACTCATCAATATCAACACTTAAACTCTCAATGCCAAAACGGATTTTTTCTGCTAAAATCTCTGCACCATAAATATCTGTTTTTGGAAGTAAAACTATAAACTCCTCTCCGCCAAAACGTGCTATTAAGTCACTTGTACGACTGCTAGAGTTAAGATACTTTGTCAATGTTACAAGAACCTTATCGCCACTATCATGTCCAAAAGTATCATTAATCTTTTTAAAATCATCAATATCAATGCTCAAAAGAGTGATACTCTCGCTATTTCTTTGAGCAAGTTCTAAAAGATGTACCGCCATATTTGCAAAATAACGTCTATTATAGAGCTTGGTTAAAGGGTCAAGATAAGCTAACTCTTCAAGCCTTCTCTCTTTAAGTTTACGTGATGTAATGTCACTCATAATAGCAATGTAGCCACGTTCATGTCCATTTGTAAGTGCAACAACACTAGTACTTACAGCGTATTCTCGCCTAATATCATCACCGGTTTGAATCTCAACATCATACTCGTGAGAGTTTTTATTTTCAAAAAGTATACGCTCTTGAGTCTTTTGAAAATCTATAAACTCTTGTGAAAAAAAGCTTACAAAGTCATCAAGTTTTTTCCCAATTATTTCACTTTTTGCCATAGGAAGTATATTCTGTACAAAAGCAGCATTCACACTTACAAAATATCCATCTTCTGATTTTAAAAAGAGCGGATTTGGAATGTTATCAATTGTTGTTTCCAAAAGGTTTTTTTGAACTTCTAACTCATTTTTGTGTCTTCTTTCACGTAAATAAAAGGCAAAAATAAAAAGTACAATTACTACAAAAATTACTACTATTTTGAGTATAAGAGAGTAGTCAAGGCTTCTGTCGTATTTTATTGCAAGCCAATCATTCAAAATTTTATTTTTTTGTGTTTCATCTATACTTCGTACTGCTTTTTGCAAAATTGATTGGAGTACAGGAGTATCTTTTCTCACACCTATACCAAGATTCCAACTACCATCAAACTTACCTGCAATTTTAAGCTCACCTGTATATTTCTTTTGAAACGCATATCCTATGGTTGCAAGTGTTCCTATATATCCATAAATTTCACCCTTTACTACTCTATCAAGACCATCTTCTAGGTTTTTCACCTCAATAATATCGAGATTAGGATACTTTGCCCTAAACAGCTCTAAAAAAGCATATCCTTTTGCAATTGCTACGCGTTTTCCAACAAGTGATTCTATATTTGCTATAAATGGAGCATCAACTTTTGTTGCTAAAACAAGTGGTATTTTCAGATAAGGATCTGTAAAAGTAAAATGTTTTTCACGTTCAGGCGTAGGCATAGCAAGCGATAAAATATCACACTTTCTCGCTTTTGCATACTCCATAGACTCTTCCCAAGTCTCTGTAGGCACAAGTTGCACAGGAATAGGAAGTTTCTTTTGTAATAGTGCAAAATAATCGGCACTCATTCCAATATGCTTCCCATCTTTTATCCCTTCAAATGGCATCCATGAAGGGTCAATACACATAGTAATTTTTCTTTTATTGTAAAGGTAATGTTTCTCTTCACGTGTAAAAGAGAGATACGGCTCTCTTTTGTATATGAGCTCATTTATTTTCATATTTTCTTTGTTATATCCAAGAAGATTGTAAATATCCAAGATACGCTGTGTTTTCACCTTGTCAATATCACCAAAATTTTTTCCATCCTCAAAAGCAAGTTTTTGTAATACTTTTGCCTCATATAAAAGCGCTTCCCTGCTTTTATTTTGCGTGTTATATTTTTGTAATATAAGTTCTACACTCTCCTCCTGATGTCTGTAAGCATACTCAAACCCAGCAAGTGTTGCAGAGAGAAAATTTTCTACTCGCTCTGGATGCTTACGTAACTCATTTTGAGAAGTAAAAAGAAGGTCGTCATAAAATGTAAAGCCATACTCTTTAGGATTCCAAACATTATAAGCAACACCCCTTTGCTCAAGTGTATAAGGCTCATTTGTCTCATAAGAGGAGTAAAGATCAACTTTGCCGTTAATGAGATCATCCAAATTAAAAGAGGAGTTGACTCTTTGCATATCTAAGAGACTAAGATTGTGTGATTTTAGCATTGTCACAAAAGATATATTTTCAGCTGCATGCTTAGATATCATGATCTTTTTACCTTTAAAATCATCGATTGAGCGTATTCCTGAAGATTTAGTACTTAGTAGAACGTGGGGAGATCGCTGTAGAAGCGCTGCAAGCAGAACAATCTGTTTTTGCTGCAATCTATCATAAATGATGCCAGGGTAACCGACACCATAGGTAGTCTCTGAGTCGAGAACTTTTTGTACGATGTTCACCCCTGTAGATAACTCTTCAAATGAGACATCCAGCCCAACTTGTGTATAAAAGCCCTTCTCTTTTGCCATGTAAAATCCGGCAAATTGGAACTGATGTTTCCAGTTGAGTTGCACCGAAATTTTTTCAAGATTTTTCTCTTGAGCAAAAAGTGTTACGTAAGAGAGAAGAAAAAAAAGAAGAAAAAATATGCGCATTAAGCTCTCTTTGTTGAATTTTAATAAAGGAATTGTATCACATTAACTTTAGATATAATTTTAAAAAAAGATACAAGGAATAGACGATTGACTATAAAAAAAATTTATACAATCCTAAAAGAGAAGAGTCTCACCACTACAGAGGAGTTTCAAAGACTTTTTCATGGTCGGGGAGGATTGTATGAAGGGTTTAAGCATCTCACTATTGACTCTATCGATACAATTATAAGTGTTGCACTCTATTTTCAAGAGGAGAATGAAACTGAACTTTTGGATATGTTATGTAACTTTGTGAATGAGTCGCACTACTCCTCTCTTGTTGTGCAAAGACGCTACCTTCAAGGTGCTCCGAGTGAAGTTCTTATTGGAGAGCTTACTGAAGAGCTTTATGTGGTAGAAAATGGCCTAAAAATAAAGCTCAATCTTACAAACAACAAAAACTCAGGCTACTTCCCTGACATGAAAAACGGTAGAGAGTTTATACAAAATAATGCTCAAGGTAAAAAGGTACTCAACCTCTTTGCATACACCTGTGGATTCTCTCTTGCAGCAAAATTTGGAAAAGCAAAAGAAGTAGTAAATGTAGACATGAGTAAAAGTGCTCTCTCAACAGGAAAAGCAAACCATGCTCTCAACAAACTAGACCCAAGAGGTGTAAGTTTTTTACCATATAATATTTTAAAATCCTTTTCAAATCTCAAACGAAAAGGTCCTTATGATTTGATTATTATAGATCCACCAAGTTTTCAAAGAGGAAGTTTTGAGGCGAGTAAAGATTATGAAAAAATTATAAAAAAGCTCCCTCAACTTGCAAGTGAAAATGCCATTTTGCTCTCATGTCTAAACTCACCAGATCTCAAGAGTGAGTTTATTATTGAGCTTATCCAAGAGTTTGCTCCAGAGTTTACTTACGTAACACGTTTAAAAAATTTAGAGGAGTTTGCAAGTGCAGACGAAGAGAAAAGTTTAAAAAATCTTGTATTTATAAGAGGAGAGGCTACTCCTCTTCTCTAGGAAACTTTTCCATCAGTTTTGCTACAACTTTCGTTATGTAAGCACTCTTCTTTTCTGGAGAAACATCAATATTTTTCAACTCATCTTTTGCGATACCCCTCCAGACTATTTTTTGAGTTTTTGGATTTAAAGCATCAACAACAAGTGTTCCTTCTGTATAGTTGTAAGTGTTTGTTGTAGCAATCATACCACCACCGAAACCTCTCCCATAACCAAAGGCACCATAACCAACCATTTGGTAATCTGTCTGAATGTCACTCTTATCTTGTACATTAGTATGAAATACAAAAATCAGCTCTGCACTCTCTTTTGTTACAGCCTTATAGCCTTTTGTATCTAAAGCTATATGAAGTGCTTTAATGACTCTGTCTGCTGTTAAAGTATCTGCCCCTTTTTTATTATGGTGTACAATGGCGTAATTTAGAGGTTCTTTGACGATATATTCAGGGTCATAATCAACTCTAACATCTAATTGCGAACAGCCACTAAAAAATGCTAAAACAAAAACAAACAACACCTTACGTAACATAAACCTACTCCTTGCAATAATCAGCTAATAAAGCCGATTTTAAAGCTTCAAAACGATCTTGACCTGCTAATAGTTTTACAATCTCAAGTGCAAAGCAAAGAGAAGTACCAGGGCCTCTTGAAGTTATTACATTCTCAGATGATACAACCATACTGCTCGCACCTTGATACCCATCTTTTTGTATCTGCTCTTCAACAGATGGGTAACACGTGTACTTATCTTTTAATACTCCTGCTTTGTTGAGCGCAAATGGAGCTGCACAAATAGCGCCAATATGTTTCTTAGCAGCATCCATCTCCATAAGCAGCCTTTGAACGTTACTATCATCCGCAAGTGCATAAGTTCCATCCCAACCGCCAGGAAGGACTATCATATCAAGCTCACTGCTCTTTACACTCTCAATACAAATCTCAGCTTCAATAGCAATATTATGCGCACCTTTGACCATTAAATTTTCACTTAAAGAGGCTACAATCACCTCTATTTCTGCTCGACGTAGCACATCTATGATACAAACTGCCTCTATCTCTTCAAAGCCTTGTGCTAAAGGGACTAATACCTTGGACATATTCTCTCCTTATATTATTTTTAATGATTATACATCGTTTCAGCAAATACTTAAAAAAATAGACTAGAATAGTGCTTATGCAAAAAAAATTACTATTACTAATTTTTATACTCTTTTTTTATGGATGCTCAAAGAACCAGAAAGAGGAGTTATTACTCTCTACAAACTCATGGATAGGTTACTCTCCACTCTTTTACGCTAAAGAGATGGGCTATCTTGATGAGCTAAACATAGAACTTATACCTACAGTCTCACTAGGAGAGTCTTTAAACCTTTTTCTTGTTTCAAAAGCAGATATGCTCACTGGAACACAGCATGAATACAACCTGCTCCACCAAGAGATGCACTCTGTTGTACCTATTGTTCTATTCGATCGTTCAGATGGTGGAGACATGATACTTTCCAACAGAACACTTCAAGAGCTAAAAAATCTTCACAAATCACAAAAAATAGATGTTTATCTAGAAGTTGATTCTGTAAATAAGGAGATGATTGAACATTTTATCAAGCACTCACATCTCTCAAAAAAGAGCATGCACTTTATCAACAAAGACCAAGCACAGATACAAAATATAATCTCCAAAGATGAAAACCCTACAATTATTGTTACCTATGCTCCCTATAATGTACTTTTAGAGAAAAAAGGATTTATCCCCATAGCCTCAACTAAAGATATAAATACTCTTCTTGTTATTGATGCTCTGTTCACTTCCAAAAAAACTCTTCAACAAAACAAAAAACGCTTTGAAAATCTCAAAAGAGTCATTGACAATTCTATACATGAGATTCAGAAAGACCCTCATGAAGCTTATAAACGTGTGAGTAAATATCTCAATGAAATATCATACGAGGAGTTTGAAATCTCTTTACAAACTATAAAGTGGATAAATAAGCCCTCTGAGGAACTTTTGAGAAAAATTAACACCTCCATCTACTCTACGCAGAGCTTAATAAAATGAAATCTATATCTATAAAACTATACGCAATAACTATTGTTGGATTAATTGCGATTGCTCTCTCTATTGTCTTTTACAGTTTTCATGCAACTTCCAAGGCAAATGTTGAAGAGCTTTTAAAAATAAATATTCAAACAAGTGTACTCAACTTAAAACACTATCTTGATAAAAATTTAAAACATAACATCAATGAAATAAAATCACATCTTGACACTGTAAATTCTATCAATGCTCTCATAGCAAACATACGTGTAGATGATAATAAAAATAAGATGATTTATCATAGCAGTAGAAAGGCTACTCTTTTAAAACCAAGTAACTGTGTAAAGATTTTCAAGCTCCAAGAGGTAAATGTTTTACAAACAGAGTGCTACTCTGTTCGTACAAAAATCTACGATGAACTCACACCTCACTACTTTACCACATATGTATTTATATCTCAAAAATATCTTGACTCTCTTTTACACAATCAGACGAAAAAACTCTTCATTGAGTATCTCATTACGCTTTTAATCCTACTTTTTTTAACATGGATTATTTTTTCTAAAACCATCAAAAAGCCCCTTGAAAAGCTAAGACAATTTGCATACTATGAAAATCGTCCTGCGGATAAGTTTTTCATCAAAGAGATAGAGTCTATACGCTACTCACTAGAAATGACATTTAAACGACTACACCAAGAACAAAGAGAGCTCTATAACCTATCAACAAGAGATCAGCTCTCAGGACTTTACAATAAACGTACACTCATAGAAAAAACAGATTGGTTAAGTGTAGAGAAACATCGCAGAGGAGAGAAGTTCGCTGTCGTTTTTATAGATATAGACAACTTCAAAACACTCAACGACTCTATGGGTCATAATCTTGGTGATAAGGTACTCCATGAAGTGGCTCAAATACTCGTCACAACAGTAGGAAAAAATGATATTGTTGCTAGAATTGGTGGAGATGAATTTGTCATAGTACTTCCAACAGTAACCTATGATATTGATATTATCAACACACTTGAAAAGATTAAAACTAAAATTCAAAATCCATCAATTTTAAGTAGCATTAAGTACTCTATTACAGCAAGTATGGGTGTTGCACTCTTTCCAAAGGATGGTAAAAATTCAAATGAACTGCTCAAAAATGCAGATATTGCCATGTACAAATCAAAAGAGTTAGGTAAAAACAATTACCATTTCTTCACAGAATCACTCAATCAAGAGATTCAGCATAAAGTAAATGTGCAAAATATGCTTACCGAAGCCCTTGAGCATAACTTTTTTGAACTTCACTACCAACCTAAACTCACAATAGTGACAAATAAAGTAAGTGCTTGTGAAGCACTAATTAGGCTTAGACACCCGAAGCATGGACTCATAGCTCCAAATAAGTTCATAACTATTGCTGAAGAGAATGGCTTTATTATTAAACTAGGATACTGGATAATTGAACAAAGCGTAAAACAGATTAAAGCATGGAGACATACAGCTTATGAAAATATTAGAATTTCGATTAATCTCTCGGTAAAACAGTTTGAAGACCCATATCTCATTAAAGAACTCGATAGACTTACAAAAGATATAGACAGGTCTCTTTTAGATATCGAACTTACAGAGTCTGTTTTTGTAAACACAAACCAAAATCACTACAGAATTATTCACGATATAAAGTCACTCGGATTTACTCTCTCTCTTGATGATTTTGGTACAGGTTACTCTTCACTCTCTTACCTGAAAAATATATCATTTGATACCATTAAAATAGACAAAGCTTTCATAGATGACTTAAACTCTGACAACGGAAAAGCCTTTGTCACTATGATAGTACAGATAGCTAAAACTCTTCATCTTGAAGTTGTAGCTGAGGGAGTTGAAACTCATGAACAAGAGGAGTTTTTACGTTTGGTAGAATGTCAAAGTTATCAGGGATACTACTGTTCAAAACCACTTTGTATACAAGAGTTCAATAAGCTTCTACACTCTCGCAACTATCTCTAATCAATCTATTACCTTTCTTTTTGTATAATCTGCCAATTTTATACATGGATTTAAAATGATCAGCTACAACTCTATTAAACCACTTCTTTTTAAGCTTGACCCAGAAAATGCACACCATATTGCTGCTACTGTACTTCGCTTGCCAAATATTTCACAACTCCCTTTTAACGGCTTTTTAGAGTCTCATTTTATTGATGAGGCCATACTCAATCAAGAGCTATTTGGGCGAGTGTTTTTAAACCCAGTTGGTCTTGGTGCAGGTTTTGATAAAAATGCAACTATGATTCGTGGAATTCAGACACTTGGATTTGGTTTTACTGAAATTGGTACGGTCACACCAAAACCACAACCGGGAAATCCTAAGCCTAGAATGTTTCGCCACATTGAAGAGGAGACACTCCAAAATGCTATGGGTTTTAACAATGAAGGTGCTTACAAGGTAACAAAACGTCTCAAAGAGCGTTTTCCATTTACCACACCAATTGGCATTAATATTGGCAAAAACAAAGTTACTCCAGAATCTGAAGCAATAAGTGACTATACCCATCTCATAAAAGCTTTCGATGGCCTTGGTGATTACTTCGTTATCAACATCTCATCTCCAAATACTCCGGGTTTAAGAGATCTTCAAAATGAGGCTTTCATAGGTGAACTTTTCAAAGAGGCTAAAGCACTTACAAAGATGCCAATTCTACTTAAAATCGCTCCGGACATGGAGATAGAAGATGCCGTAGCACTCACGAAAATGGCTGTTGAAAAAGGTGCTGATGGGATTATTGCAACAAACACTACGGTTGACTACTCTTTAGTTAAAGAGCCAAAAGACATTGGTGGACTTAGTGGAGCTGTGCTAAAAGAGAAAAGTTTTGCTATTTTTGAAGCTATAGCCAAAGAGCTTTATGGCAAAACAACACTAATCTCAGTTGGTGGAATAGACTCAGCAAAAGAGGCTTATAGACGCATAAAAGCTGGTGCATCACTGGTACAGATATACAGTGCTCTTGTTTTTCATGGTCCAGATTTGATTATGAACATCAACAAAGAGCTTATAGAGCTGCTCAAAGCAGATGGTTATACTAACATTACAGAGGCTATTGGAGCCGATAGAAAATAAAATGAAACTTTTACTATCAACAATATTAATTATAGGAAATTTAATGGCATCATCACTTCCAAAATATGAAACGAAAACACTCAAAAACGGTCTACAAATAGTAGTTATACCTCTTCATAACAACACGAATGTAATTAGTACAGACATATTCTACAAGGTAGGCAGTCGTAATGAAGTTATGGGTAAAACAGGAATTGCTCATATGCTTGAGCATATGAACTTCAAAAGCACAAAAAATCTTCCAGCTGGTGAGTTTGACAAAGAGGTTAAAAGCGTAGGTGGAGTCAATAATGCCTCTACCAGTTTTGACTACACGCACTACTACATTAAATCAAGCAGTGATAACCTCTCAAAGTCTATTGAGCTGTATGCAGAGCTTATGCAAAATCTTAACCTTAAAGATGAAGAGTTTCAGCCAGAGCGTGATGTTGTGGCTGAAGAGCGTCGCTGGAGAACCGACAATAATCCACTTGGATATCTCTATTTTAGACTCTTTAACAATGCTTATGTCTACCATCCATACCACTGGACACCGATTGGTTTTATGAATGATATTCAGACTTGGAGTATTGAGGACATTAGAGACTTTCACAAAACATATTATCAACCAAGTAATGCAATACTCATCGTAACAGGTGACATAGAACCTCAAGAAGTATTTGATAAAGCTCAAAAAGAGTTTGGTGATATACAAAACACTGCGCCTATCCCTGAAGTAGAATTTGTTGAGCCAGTGCAAGATGGAGCAAAACGTGTAATGCTACACAAAGAGAGTGAAGTAGAACTCTTAGCTATAACTTTTCACATCCCTGACTACAAAGATCCAGACCAAGTAACACTGAGTGTAATTTCACAGATTCTCTATTCAGGTAAGAGCTCACGCCTTTACAAAGAGCTTGTAGACAAGCAAAGACTTGTAAATAGTATTTATGCCTACAACATGGAAAATAGTGATCCAGGGCTATTTGTGTTTATGGCGACATGTAACCCTGGAGTAAAAGCTGAAGATGTCGAGAAGGCTCTCATAGAGCAGATTGAATTAATGAAAAACACTCTTGTTACAAAAGAGGAGCTTGAAAAAGTAAAAATCAATACAAAATCTGACTTCATCTACTCACTAGAGAGCTCAACTTCAGTAGCAAACCTCTATGGTAGTTATCTTGTCCGTGGAGACTTAACTCCACTGCTTACTTATGAAGATGATGTAAAAAATATTACAGCTCAAAAAGTTCAAGAAGTAGCAAAAAAATATTTTGACTTTAAAAAGTCAACTACAGTTATTTTAAAAAAATAACACCGCACACCCCTTTATAACTCGGGGTGGTATCAATTAGCATTAAAATTTATTCAGGTATAATTCCGTCACTATTAAAAAGCATAAAGGCTCGCTATGGATTTAGTTTTAGGTTCTTCAACCGCACTTATTACTCCATTTAAAAATGGAAAACTCGATGAACAGACTTACGCTGCTCTTATAGAGCGTCAGATTAAAAACGGTATGAATGCCGTCTGTCCTGTTGGGACAACAGGAGAGAGTGCGACACTCTCAGCTGATGAAGATAAAAGATGTATGCAGATAGCTGTAGAAGTTTGTAAAGGTACAGACACAAAAGTACTTGCAGGTGCGGGAAGTAATTCAACTTCAGAAGCAATACTTGCTGCCAAAAATGCACAAGAGTGTGGAGTAGATGCAATCTTCTCTGTTGCACCTTATTACGTAAAGCCTTCTCAAGAGGGACTCTATCAGCACTACAAAACTATTGCCGAGTCAGTTCCAGAGCTACCATTTATGCTCTACAATGTACCGGGTCGTACTGTTGTAGATATCTCAGCAGATACAGTTATTAGGCTATTTGATGATGTTGCTAATATCTACGGAATAAAAGAGGCAACAGGTTCACTAGAGCGCACAGTTGAACTTCTCTCTCGCAGACCAGAGTTAAAAGTATTTTCAGGTGATGATGCCATTGACTTTCCTATTTTGGCAAATGGTGGTGCGGGTATTACCTCTGTGACATCCAACCTTATGCCAGATTTAAAATCAGAACTTGTTCGCCTTGCTCTCTCTGGTGACTTTGCAGGAGCAAAAGCGATAAACGACAGACTCTATCCACTCAACTCTGTAATGTTTTGCGAAGCCAATCCAATGCCGATAAAAGCAGCCATGTACATAGCAGGGCTTATTGATACACTTGAGTATAGACTTCCTCTTGTAGCACCAAGTGTCGCAAATATGAAAAAGATTGAAGAAGTCATGAAAAACTACGACATAAAAGGATTATAAAAATGGCAGAACAGACTATGAAAGGTAAAACTCTTCTTATTTCAGGTGGTACTCGTGGTATCGGTAAAGCAATCGTTTATGAGTTCGCTTCAAAAGGGTGTGATGTAGCTTTTACTTACGCTTCGAGTGCAGATGCTGCAAATGACATCATCACTGATGTTGAGTCAAAATATGGCGTAAAAGCAAAAGCCTATAAGCTAAATATTTTAGAGCCTGAGACATATAAAGATGTTTATAAAGCCTTTGATGAGGACTTTGATAGACTTGACTACTTTATCTCAAACGCTATCATCTCTGGGCGTGCTGTTGTTGGTGGCTTTGGTCCATTTATGCGTCTTAAACCAAAAGGTCTTGGGAACATCTACACAGCCACAGTTGAAGCCTTTGTTGTAGGTGCACAAGAGGCAGCTAAAAGAATGGAGAAAGTTGGTGGTGGTTCTATCATAAGTATGAGTTCAACTGGTAACCTAGTCTACACACCAAACTACTCTGGTCATGGTACAAATAAAGCTGCAGTTGAGACAATGGTACGTTATGCAGCAACTGAACTTGGTGATAAAAATATTCGTGTAAATGCTGTCAGTGGTGGTCCAATTGACACTGATGCCCTCAAAGCATTTCCTAACTATGAAGAGGTAAAAGCAGAAGTCGTAAAACGCTCACCACTTTCACGCATGGGTGATGCAACTGACCTTACTGGTGCATGTGCATTTCTCTGTTCAGAGGGTGCTTCTTGGCTTACAGGTCAAGTTATTGTTGTAGATGGTGGAACCTCTTTTCAATAAACCTTACATAAGCGTGCTACTCTAGGGAAACTCGGGCGCTTCTATGCCCTCCCCTAGTCTTACGTAACTCTTTCCTATTCTTGCTATTGATAAGAAGTCTATCGTTAATCTTTCCCTATTTGTAATATATTTATCATCAACTAAGATCTGTTTTACATCTAAAATGAGCGGAATAGTATCTCCACCTAAATTTATCTCTTGATTAAACTCACAAAAATATGCACTCGGCACATCTCTTACCATCGGGGGAAAATCTTCTAAAACTTTGGCAGTCTCTATCTTAAACTCTTCCATTTCACTCGACTCTTTTGGCAACTCTTTTGAGCTAAAATGCATCTGCTCTAAATGTGCTTCATCTACAATACAAATAGTGCATTTTTTATTTTTACGTAAATTCGCCAGTGTGTCTTTTGGAGTTCCATCAGACTTATGTCCTACCGATATGATAACTGTAGGAGGCGTTGATGATAGTGGTGCGAAGTAACTAAAAGGGGCAATATTTACAATACCCTCATCTTCTGTGACCACCCATGCGATAGGACGAGGTATTATGGTTTGCGCCATAATTTTGTACTTTTCATTCGTACTTTTTGTATCTAAATCAAATATCATGCCTCTATGCTACAGCAAAGAAAGTAAAGGAGTTATTAAGCGAGTTTTCCTGCTATGAAATTTTCTACAAGTTCTTGTGCTGTTGCACCATCTTTTTGACGTACTTTTTGTATTTTTAATCCTACAGATTCCAAAGCTTCACGCATATTTTCTCCAATAGCTTGGACTAGGATTATGTCACACCCTCGTAAACCTTCAACATCTTTTTTATGCGAATTTGTATGTTCTTGATGCTCTGCATCTGAAGCATCATGCTCATGCTTATGGGTATGTGTATCATGCCCTCCTCCATGATGTCCATTTTTCACCATGCCAATAATTTTACTATCTTCAAATATTGCAAAGTATGCACACTGCCCTGTTCTTTTTACTACAGTTTTTTTATCTTCATCGACCGCTATTACTATCTTCATAATATCAACTCCTATATTTTTAATTATATATTATATTTATTATACTATAAACTTATCTTAAAAGAGGTTTTAATTCACTAATAGTTTATAGACGAGTAAGTATTAAGCGGGTAAAATCTCATTAGTTTAATCGAAGGACTCTTTTTGCTCAATTTGCCGAATTTACTTGCATCTATTCGTATACTACTCGCTCCTATACTCTTTTGGGTCATTCTTAATGAGTCTTTTTTTACAGAAGCTGGATTTCATGTAAGTTGGGCCTACTATTTTGCTACACTCATATTTGTTCTTGCTTCAGTAACTGACTTTTTTGATGGTTACATTGCACGTGAGTGGAAACAGCAGACAAAACTTGGAGCCATTATTGATCCGCTTGCAGATAAAATGATTACAATAGCTGCATTTTTAGGTTTAATGCTCATTGGTGAAGCCTCTGCATGGGCTGTCTACATTATCATAGTACGTGAGTTATTTATTACAGGGCTACGTACAGTAGCTGTTGCTGAGGGACTTGATATCAAAGCATCTTGGGCAGGAAAGGTAAAAACTGTTGCACAGATGATAGCCATAGGTTTTTTACTTATGCACTGGCCTTTTGGTTCGCTGCTACTCTGGGTTGCAGTTGCACTTACGCTCTACTCCGGAGCTGAATATGTTTGGGGATTTAGAACAGCTTTTATAAAGGATGAAAAATAATGGGTATTGTTGTATCTCTTTTAGTCTTAAGTGCACTTATATTTTTTCATGAACTTGGTCACTATATGGCAGCAAGACTCATGGGTGTATCAGTTGAAGTATTTTCAATAGGTTTTGGCAAACGTTTTTATACATTTAAAAAATGGAACACGGAGTGGAGCATCAGTGCCATTCCTCTTGGTGGTTACGTAAGGATGAAAGGCCAAGATGACTCTGACCCATCTAAAAAAAGTTACGATGAGGACAGTTACACTACAAAAACACCGCTGCAAAAGATCTTTATTCTCACTGCAGGACCAGCTTTTAACTTCATACTCGCATTTTTTCTCTACTTCATTATAGCGCTTGGATCTCCAAGTGTTCTCTCTCCTGTCATTGGAACTGTTGTTAAAGAGTCACCTGCAGCGCTTGCTGGTCTTGATGTTAACGATACTATTAAATCCATCAATGGTATAGATGTTGCAACATGGAGTGAGATGGCTGAGCTAATTGCCAATTCTCAAGGGACACTTGAACTTGTCATAGAGCGTGCTGGCTTTTTAGAGAACAAAACGCTTACTCCTCGTATGTCTGAGTCTAAAAATATGTTTGGTGAAGTTGTAGAACGTAAAATGATAGGTATAGGAGCAGCAGGTGTAACACATAAGCTAGAACTTACACCTTTGGGAACACTCTCCTATGCAACAGAGCAGACACTCTTTGCCTCGACTATGATATTTACAGGTGTTAAAAAGCTGCTCTTTGGCGAGGTCCCTGCAAAAGAACTTGGTGGTGTCATTAGCATCGTTAAACTAACTTCAGATGCCACTGAGACTGGCTGGATGAGTGTTCTCTTCTTTGCTGCACTCATTAGTGTCAACCTTGGAGTCCTCAATCTTCTTCCTATTCCGGCTTTAGATGGTGGACATATTATGTTTAATCTTTATGAGCTTATATTTAGACGAGAAGCGAGTGAAGCTGTCATGGTAAACTTCACCATTGCAGGATGGATAATTCTATTTGGATTAATGGGTCTTGGCTTATATAACGATATAAACAGACTTGTAGAGTAAGTATTGTATATTCAGTGATACAATTCTTTTAAAAACCAAGGGTAGCAAAAAATGCAAACAAGAGAAAAAGTTTTTCATGGGTTTTTAGAGACAATTAAAACAGATAAACGTAGTATATACTACATACTTTACTACACTTTTCTTGAGGGAATTCTAGTACTAAGCATCCCTCTTACTTCCTCTTTTGTAATAAACTCTCTTGTAGCACACTCTTACATATCTCTTATAACTCTTGGCATTATCATCTCGATTGTTTTTTTATTTATTATTTTTGTAAGAGTTTTACAAGAGTACATCATAGAGAAGTTTGAACAGCGTGTTTTTGTCACAGAGGGGTATGAAGTTGCCTATAAGGCCTATAAACTCAATAAAGAGCATAAAACTACACACGACCCTATAGATAAACTCATGAACTACTTTTTTGACATAACAACAATTCAAAAAATATTTCCTATTCTTATTTTAAATGGTGTAGGACTTATAGTGCAGACTTTTATGACACTTCTTTTATTACTCATTTTTGACATCACTCTTTTTCTTTCAGCATTTATAGTTTTGTTGCTCTTTTTAGTTTTTGTGATTCTTTTTGGAAAAAATGGTATTAAGTATGCTATTGAACGCTCAGATACAAAACACAACACTATTCACTTTTTACAAAAAATACCTTCACTAAAAGAGTCAAAAGAGGAGATGCTCAAAACACTTGAGTATAAAATGAGCACTTACGTAGATGCGAGGGAAAATCAGTACAAAGTACGTATCAGACAACTTATTACAAGCTTCTTTTTTCAAGGTGTTATCATCTCTGGATTCTTCTTACTTGGTGGCTTTTTAGTTATTAACGGCTCTTTACCAGTAGGTGAGTTTGTAGCTTCTGAAATCATAGTTGTTACACTTATTTATGCTATAAACGGCTTTGCAAAACAGCTCGATTACATCTATGATGGAATAGAAGGATTTTACAAAATAGAAAAACTATCAAGTGAGCTTGATGAGGGCCAAGAGGGTGAGACACGCCATGAATAAAACATCTTTTGACAAAATAGAACTCAGTCGCAGTGTTACAAAAGCAAAAACAATTACTCTTGCATTTATCATTGTTCTTATAGCGCTGCTGATGTTACCTTGGGAGCAGACAACAAAAGGTGAGGGAAAACTCATAGCTTACAATCCTAGTGAGCGTGATTACACTATTCATGCACCTATATCTGGGTTTATTAAAGACTACAAAGTCCAAGAAGATCAATTTGTCAAAGAGGGAGAAATACTATTTGAGATGCATGACCTCGATGCGAACTATCTTGATAAACTTCATGAGATAGGCAATAATCTCAACACACAACAGCAAAATGCACAAAACTCATTAAAACTTTTAGAGCAACAAGAGGCAAATCTTGTAGCAAACTTACAAACAGGTAAAGAGATACAGGAGAGAAAGATTGCTCAAATAGAGGACTCGCTCATTACTCTTAGCAACAGACAAAAAGAGATACAAAACAGTTTTAATGTGTCGCAAAAAAATTATGAGCGTATTAAAAAACTCTATGAAGAGGGTATTGAATCACAAAGAAGCTATGAACTAGCACACAATGATTTCATTAGACTCTCTGCAATTTTAGACACAACAGCTGTAAATATTCAAAGGGAGCAAAAAGCACTCGATATTCAAATCAAAGAGAGAGAACGTTTTATAAAGGAGCAAGAAAATGCAATTAAAACACTACAAAACCAGCTCATCACTGCACAAAACAGAGTAAAAGCACTTGATAGAGAGCTCACAAATGCCTCAATTAACATCTCAAGAAATCAAAACGCACAAGTCTATGCAACAAAAGATGGATATCCGGTACGTATTTTAAAAAATGATAAAGACCGTTATGTAAAAGTTGGAGATCCGCTGATTCACTTCTCGCCAAAGATAACTAAAAGAGCTGTTTTAGTAGGTGTTCGCGCCATTGATATGCCACTTATTAAAAAAGGGCTCAAAGTGCGTATTCAGTTTCATGGATGGCCATCACTGCAAGTCTCTGGATGGCCAACAATTACCTATGGAACCTTTGCAGGTGTTGTTGATAAGATTGATCCTATTGCTCATGAAGAGGGTCTCTTTTATGCTTA
>Ga0272440_1000542_pt1 | contig 31886 bp, 23 predicted proteins | sample SSMMMBAug17_FD_192440 | JGI IMG/M metagenome (GOLD analysis project Ga0272440, IMG submission 192440) | Marine sediment archaeal communities from Little Sippewissett salt marsh, Falmouth, MA, United States - SSM-MMB-Aug17 | ecosystem: Environmental > Aquatic > Marine > Wetlands > Sediment ... | reverse complement strand
AAATTCGCTTGGGTAGCTTTGCAAAACATTCTTTTACAAATTCGACAGCACCATTTGCTGAAAATGCGGAGCCATCTCGAAACCAACTGTGAAGACATTCTCTTGTTTCAGCGATAAAACAAAATATCGGATGGTAGCTTTTTTTTCCCTTTTTGTGGGGATTATATCCCACATTAGCACCTTCCTGGTTCCCATAAACTGTTTTCACAGACGAATCAAGATCAAGGGTGACGCGACCAAACCATTTTTTATCCCACACCTTTTTACGAACGGTTGCTTCAACTTCAGACAATTCGTAGCAGGTTTTTTGGGTAAATAATTTAAAAATGCGGCCAATCGTACTGTCTACTGGAAATTTTATCCATCCAAACAGTTTTTTTATAACGCTATCTTCTCTAAGAATAGCAAGATGGCTGATATGTTTCGCCCCTGAAAGGACACCGATGATAAGCATTATTATAATGTCAGCAACCTGGTACTCAGCGGTTGTGCCACGTTCAATGCTAATCATAGATTTCAGAAGCTGGTGGACATTTAGTTTCTTTAAGAATCGACCCATGTGGGTCAGACCAGCATTACCTGTTAAATCTTTCTCTGAAAACTCAATTTTGAAGTGTTCCATTTTTGTGCCTCTTTAAAAAAAATTAATAGGGTCTCTATTATTAATAGACACAAAAATTTTAAAAATCTGACACTTTTTTTTCATTTTTTTTGCGAAATGCTCAAATAATTATTTTTAAACAATTCTCAGACGTTTTTTTTTAATTTTTTATTATTTCTGCTTACACTTTTTAATAATAATAGTTTTTTAAATTCTATTATATGTATTTGTTATTATTGATTTTATATGTAATAAAATAGTGTTGTGTTATTTGATATTAAATATAATTATAGATACTTATGGTATAATTTTTACTAAAAGAACTAAACATTACTGTTTTTCTGAAATTATTAGAGATATGACTCATAGAAGTATTCTATATTTATGTTTTGAGATATTGCACAAAAAAAATAAGCGAAGTAACTATTTTGAATTATAATAGATTTTACGATTCAGCATTTTTAATTGTTTGCAATATTTAGGTGAAAAGTTTCTTTATCAAGAATTTTATTCGACATGATCAATGTTGCAGCTACAAGCAATTCTTTAGTTGAATCCTTTTTAAACAGTTCTGTTTCAAATCGAATTATTTCTTTTACAAATTCTGTTCGATCAATATCATCATCATGACCATACATTGGCAGAAATGCCAACTCCAATAATGATGACGTATCCCCGGACTCAACCGCCTTACGAATCTCTTCAAAACGTTCTTTACCATTTTTTAGGGTTAAATCTACAAAAATTGGCTGATAAAAACCACTATGGGTTTTAATTGCTTTTTTGCCATTGTAAGATCGTCCAGAGATCAGGATGATATCAATTACGTCATCACGCCATTCTTTTGCAATACTAAAATGTTGCGTCGCAAAACGATAAAGATCCGCTTCAGCCATATTGCGCTGTTCTTCGAGATGGTAGGCTTTTTCTTCTTCATCCTCAAATATGACATCAATGATGCCTGTATTCACTGCAATTTCAACTGGCTTAAATGAACAAACTCGCTTAATGGGTGCGGTATCAATTCCTAAAATTTTGAGAGTCTTGCCTTTGAATTCCTGGGACAACCAGTTAATTACAAGATCATAATTTTGGTAATAGTCCATGCCATCAGCAGGTAATTGCTTGAACACCAGATCACTGTTGTCAAACAAATTGTTTTTCCATTGTTCAAACTTAGCGTCAGTTATCTGATAAGTTTTGCAGATATCCTCAACTGGAATTTTCTGAACAAAATGTGCTTTGACGATTTCTGATTTTTCTTTTGGTGTGTAAAGTGATTTCATTTTAGCCTCTTCCGTCGTATTGACTAATTGGATTATTCTCTACGAATTGTCGTAATAAGAGACATGGGATGTGCTTTTGGGTCTAGCAACAAGATTTCAACACAGTAATTGCTTCTTCGGTTATTGCTTGTTTGATACCTTGATGGTTTAGTTAACTGAATGCGTTTATGATCAATATTATTCTTCAATAAATAATTAAATATGTATTGAATGGGCGGGGTTGAATTTTGATTCTGGGTGCTTTTTTTAAAAGAAAAATCTCTCAGAGATATCAAATAACCTGGATACTGTTTCAACACACGAATATTATCTTTTAATTTCGTTTCATCTTTTTGTGTCAGGGTGGTTAAGTCAGAAGTAAATTCCAAGCCGGTACTCCAGGTCAATTTATTTTTCCAGAGGGAACAGTAAATATCTCTGTTGATCTGAATTTTTTCTTTTAATTCATGGGATAACAGAATACAGGGGATCGGAGTTAACTGATCATTAACCAGCAACATTTCTACCCTTCGATTTTTTGCAATATCTGCTTCTGTGGTTTCTTGCAGTAATGGTAGAGATTTTCCAATAGGATCAATTATGATACGTTCATTTCGAATGCCGTGCTTGATGAGATACGCTTTTACTGAATGGGCTCTTCTTTTTGCAAGTGCGATATTATATGAATGGCTGCCTCGGCTGTCAGTATAGCCTCTCACCGAAATATTCATATCCGGCTTGTGTTTTAACACCCAGATGTTATCTATTAATTTACTCTTTGCTGTCTGGGTTAAAAAGGATTTGTCAAAATCAAAAAATACTGCCACTTCCCATTTGACCGGAATTGTATCTTTTTCTAAATGGCACTCGTTTTCATCTTTTTGGAGTTGATCAGATTTTTCCACAGTCACCGGAATAATTTCACTTTCGTGCTTTTGGACTGAAACAGGTTTTGACAAAAATTTGGGTGATTCATCTGATACCGGTTCAGGTGCTTTGCAGTTATTCTCTTTAAAATTGACCGATGAATTTAAAACAATTTGTTGCGGGCATGGCTTTTCCTCATAAACAGCTCTTATTTCATGGTCAGGTGCACAACTGCAAAGCAGCAATATAAAAAATATAAATATCTGTAAATGTACATTATTCATATAATTATTTCTTTTTAACCTTCTTTAAAACATATGCCTGTTCTTTAATATATGACTTTTTAACCCATAAAATGGATAAAGTAAGAACAGTTATTCTGATCAACCATATGGAAAGAATCGCATAAATGTTATTTGAAGTAAAAATTTCAACAAACATGGTTGCATTAAACCAATAATAGCAATTAATGGCCAGGGCACCAAAAACTGAGATGAGCAAAGCCACATGATTTTTAAAAAATAGAAAACCCAGAAGATATAATGCCCCACAACTCACAGAACAATATATCAAGAAATATAAATACATCATATAGATCGGAATTTCTGGCGGGTTTGGAATCAGATAAAAACCACAGACAAAGCCAGGAAAAATCCCCGCAAAAAACATATATGATCGAAAGAAAAAAGAATCTTTATCGTATAGGCTCTTTAAAAAAGAAACATCAGGTGCAACATCGAAACAGTTCTTTGTACATCCAACACAGTCTTGATAACAATTTCGAACACTTAAAAATGGACTATGACCATATAATCGTTCAACAGTCATCACCGGGCAAAACGTACTGCACCATCCACTTTTACCTTTGTATAAAAACCCCATTATAAATGCACTAATTGCCAAGAGTAGTAGCAATGCAGTAAGTGCGTATGCGTTTGTATTAAATAAGTATTTACGACCTGAAACAAGTATGATCAATAACGATATCGCAATGACAATGCCGTATTTTTTGGGCCAATCTGGTAATTTGTGATCTTTTGAAAATTTAAGCTGTACTGGTGTCTGATTGATTTCTGACAGGGGGCACATATTTCTCCAGAATCCAGTTGATAAAAAAAGTACCATAGGAAGAATGGGAATAATAATTCTCCAAAAAATAAATAGACCAACCTCGGGCTTCAGATACAATAAAATCATTACAGTAATTAGACACAGCAAAGTAAATATCCTGATAATATGCCATGTTTTTTCTGAAAAAATTGTGGGTAATTTTTTTGCCGGGGGAAATAATTCTTTGTAATCCATTTGTTTCTCCTTTTTAATAATTAATAATGAACTTGTCGTTTTAAAATAAAATAGGGCACAATCGCAAAAATCCTAGTTGCTTATTACCAACTTTTTAAAAGTTTGAAAAGAGCTAACATCCTAAATATTATTAGTTTGAGAAACGTTATTTGTCAATGCAAAATATAATATTAAAAAAAATAATCTTACTTGATAATGATTATCAAATAATAAGCTTTGTGTCAACTTTTATTTTTGATTTTTGCTAAGGAATGCTCGAAAAATAAACTGCCCATTTCAAAATGCTTGACTCAATAATTAAACACCAAGCTTATGCGTATCAAACTGTTTATTCTGTTTTTGAACCATGACTACACTGAAGAAGATGAATAATATATATATGAATAAAAACACTTTAAATTCATATTCTTCAGTCAAATGAAGAATTTATTTTTTATGCTTTCCTTAAATATCTTGACAAACAATAATAATAACCTTATAAACAATAATCATTATTTGCTAGTAATAAAGTAAGCTGAGAATTTTTTATGAAAGACTTAAATATAATGGGCCAGTATGAAAAACGTTATACTGAAATGCAAGCAAGCTTAAAAAAAAAAAATTACAAAGTGACCCCGCAACGTTTAGCGATTTTAAAAATATTGGCCTATAATCCAAATCATCCCAAAATTGATGAAATCTATGAAATCCTGCGCGAAACTTTTCCGACCACAAGCCCGGCAACAGTTTATAAAACAGTCGCTGTACTGAAAAGCTTGAAAGAAGTTTTAGAAATTCAATACAGTAGTGAAGGGAATCGTTACGATGGCGTCAATCCAGTTTCTCATCCGCATATCTATTGCACAGAATGTAATAAAGTTTTTGATATTAAAGGTCTTGATATTGAAAAAATAATCGCCAACTTGACCAATCGAACTGGATTTACTGTTGATCAAGTGCGAATGGATGTATCTGGCACATGTCCTGCGTGTAAATGCAACGAGAAAATAATGAATGAGGGGAAAATATAAACGATGCGTTTACGAAATCGACTAAACATTATTCTTTTATGCATATTTATTTTTGTATTGTCACTTTTTTCAGTCATCTCTTATACAATGGAGCATCAACAGGCCAAAGATGAGGTCTTGCAAACCGCCAAACTGATATTGGAGATGGCTGCATCAATCAGACAATATACGATTGAAGAAATTGCACCTTTAATTAATGAAAAAGATACGTATCAACCGCAAAGCATCCCATCCTATGCAGCAATCAAAACATTTACACACCTCAAACGACGACTGAAACAATATGAATATAAAGAGTCTGTGTTAAATCCGAAAAATCCATTACATCGTGCAGCAGAATGGGAAGTTGAATTGATTCGCGCATTTCGAAACCAATCAGACCTGGATGTGATTATTGGAAATCGTCAAACACAAACATCTGACTTTATGTACCTGGCAAAGCCAATGAAAATAACCGATCACAAATGTCTAAAATGTCATGATACATCAGCAAATGCCCCGCCTGAAATTGTTAAAAAGTATGGCGAAAATGGTTTTGGATGGACAATGAACGAAGTCCTGGGTGTCAAAATTATTACTGTGCCCACATCATTGGCTCATCAAAAAGCCCAGAAAAGTGTGTTTACGTTATTGATATCCATTGTTTGTGTGTTTGCCTTGATTATGGTTGCAATCAACATGATGTTAAAAAACTCGGTTGTTCGGCCAATTCTGATTATGTCTGAAATTGCAGAACAAATCAGCTTTGGCAAAAAGTCTGTATCTGAATTTCCAGATATCCGGATTTACGAATTCAAAAAATTGATTGCTGCCATCAAGCGATTAAAAACCAGTCGTGATCATACCTTAAATCTTCTGAATCAATGTGCCGGAAACTTCAAGAAAGCGGTTCAGTTTAACATGCAGGATGTTTTATCTGAGCCGGATATGGTACGGCCACAGTCAGAAACAGAAGTAGAAATGTAGGAAAATGGGATCATTCATTTGGGTATTTCTGTCCATTGTTTTTGGACTGATATACAGTTTTATCAATACACTACCAGGATTATCCACAACAGTATTGGCGGATATCCTATGGTTTTTATTACTCCTGAGTATTGGCATCACAAGCGCACGTTTTTTGAGCTATGCACTGACTGATATTCTTCTTTTCAGGATTCAGGGAAAGTCTTCATCAGATTTACTGCGATTCATTATATCATTTGTTTTATACACGGGTGTATTTACATTGATGTTCAAATATGTGCTGGGGTGGAATCTGACCGCAATATTAACCACCTCCGCCTTGTTGACAGCAGTAATTGGTTTTGCCTTACAAGCAACCCTTGGCAACCTTTTTGCCGGTGTTGCCCTTCAGGTCGAGCAGGCATTTTATATTGGTGATATTATCCGCCTTGGGGGCCGCTTGGGTCGGATTGAAGCACTCCGCTGGCGATCTATTATTATTCGTACATTTGATGGTTCCTGTCTGGTGATCCCAAACAATCAAATATCTACAGAAACTGTTGAGGTGTATCCATCCGAAAAACCGGTACGAATTACTACAATGATTCCTGCCCCCCTCAATATTTCTCCGAAAACAATTTCACTCCTGATTGTAAAAGTCATCATTTCTGTGCCCAATGTTGATACAACGATCAAGCCCTTGATCCGGATCTATGAATATGACACTGCACGCGGAATCATCAATTATCAAATTCGATATTTTGTTGATAACTATATTAAAAAACATATTGTGGATGGATTAGTCAAAGATCGCATCTGGTATACATTTCAACGACACAACATCCAGTTGCCACAAATGACCTTTTTATCAACAGATGATCCGGAAAGCAGTATCCATACAGGAACGAGGGCAAAAGCGATCATTCCCAAAGAAACTATCGCAGACAGTATTGCCACCATTGATCAATTTTCAGACAAACCTCGCCAGTCAATTGAAAAAATGGCACAACACGTAAGAATTTATACTTATGGAACCGAGGAACCTATTTTATATACAGAGCCAAAAATCTCTGCTACATATTATATTTACCAAGGCATTGTCAAAATCAAACAAGCGGCAAGTTTGAACGAAAATTTCAATTTCAACGCTGAAGATAACGATTTAAGTGAGCACTGGTCTCCAGATATCTTAAAAAAAGTGCACCAGGAGTTAACCACGTTCATGGGTCCAATTTCCGAGCAGCTGGTCAAACAGGTAGCAAATCAAACCCTAGATACCAGAGAATTATATTTGCTTTTGGCTGAAAATATTTCAAGTAAAAATGATCAGGAAACATTTCTATCATTTGCCCCTGATTATACATTCAAAATATTTATGACATGCTCATGGTTTCAGTCTCAAGACATCAGTTCGACTGAAGCTTTTGCACAGGGTGAAACCATTTTGTTGGAAGTGCCTGATGATATTTATACCTCAGATTAATCCCCTTTATTTGGAATCAAAACATCGAATTTCTTTTTTGGATAAATAGCGCCATTCCCCTTTTTTCAAATTTTTTATGGAAATCATGCCAATACGAATTCGATGCAGCATATGAACCCGATAATCCAGGCTTTCTAGCATTCGGCGAATCTGGCGATTGCGGCCTTGTTTCAAAACAATATGAAATTTTTTAGCCCCACGACGCTGCACTACTGCCGGTCGTGTTTTTTCGCCATCCAGGATGATACCATTGGCCATCTGCTTCAATGCATAATCAGAAATGGCCGCATGGACAGAGACGATATATTCTTTTTCGTGGTCAAAGGAGGGATGGGATACCCGATGATGCAAGCTGCCATCATTGGTAAGCAGCAACAAGCCGGTGGAATCTTTATCCAGTCGACCGACAGGGAATAAACGTTCGGAAAGATTCACGAGGTCGGTTACTATTTTTTCTCCGGGATGTTTACAAGATGTCACCACACCGCGTGGCTTATTCAGCGCTATATAAATATGTTTCGTCGTCCGGCTAATTTTTTTTCCACAGACGCGAATGTCATCGTGATCCGGATTGATTTTTGTTCCAGGCGTTTCGACAACCTGGCCATTGACTGAAACCTTCCCCTGAGCAATGAAATCTTCTGCTTTTCGCCTGGAACAAATACCCGCGTGAGCGATAAATTTTTGAAGCCGCATGTTATCCATTTTTATGAACGATAGTCTGCATTGATCCGGACATAATCATAAGAAAAATCGCAGGTGTACATGGTGTGGTAAATATCACCCTGCTTTAAATTGATTGTGATTGTGTATTCATCCGCTTTCAGTATTTTAGATACTTTTTCTTCAGCCGCCTCACCGCAATAAACGCCATTGTCAAAGATGGCAATATCGTTAAAAAGAATCGATATCTGATCAGGGTCAAAATTCACCCCGGCTCGTCCACATGCTGCGAGGATTCTTCCCCAATTGGCATCTTCACCAAAAATTGCGGTTTTCACCAGGTTGGAATGGGCTACTGTATCGGCTATTCGGCGGGCATCGGTTAAATTTGTTGCACCTTTTACCGCTATTTCTACAAGCTTGTTGACCCCTTCTCCATCTTTAACCAGTTCTTTTGCAAGATGGAGCAAAATGTCATTTAATGCATTTTGAAATGCCGCCCGGGTTTCTGAATCAATTAAAGACAAGCCGGACAATCCATTGGCGAGAATCAGCGCGGTATCGTTGGTGCTGGTGTCGCCATCAACTGTGATAATATTCATGCTCTGATTAACAGCGATCTGAAAGCATTGGCGAAGAATATGGGGATCTGCCTCAACATCGGTGCAAACAAAGTTCAGCAGTGTGGCCATGTCGGGCCGAATCATCCCCGCCCCCTTAGCTGTTGCACAGATATGAAAAGATTTGTCTTTTAGCTGAATCTTTTTTCCGGCAGCCTTGGGAACAGTGTCTGTGGTCATAATTGCATTTGCCAGATCAGGCAAATGATCTTCAGAAAGGGTAGAAACCAGCTTTGGCACAGCTTTCTGGATCGTATCAATATTCAAATACTGCCCAATGACGCCGGTGGATGCCACAAACACCTGGTTTTCATCAATGTTGAGAGCTTTTGCAACAGAATTGCACATAGTCCGGGCATCGTCAAGTCCGCGATCTCCTGTGCAACAATTGGCATTCCCGCTGTTAACAATAACAGCCCTTGCCAGGCCATTCTTTATTTTTTCTTTGTCCAGCAGAACCGGTGCGGCCTGAACCACATTTTTGGTAAATAAACCACTGATTGTGGCTGGAGCGAGTGAGTAAATCAACCCCAAATCTTTGAGATTGTCTTTTTTTATCCCGGCTGCAATTCCTGAAAATTGGAAACCTGGACATGTTAAATGGTTGTGAATCATTCTTATTTCCTGCATTATGTTTTATTTAAGGAATTCTCAAAAAATAACATACCCATATCTATCGAATCATAATTACATGCAAGATCGTGTAGAGACGTAGCATGCTACGTCTCTACGGCACGTAAATCTCAATACGAACTTTTAAAATGGGGAACTTATTTTTCGAAAGTTCCTAAGCTATTTTTCGTAAGCTTTCTTTACATTATAACATGTTGATGCAGTAGTTGGAAATAAATTTATGATTGATGAAGGGTTTCGAATAGAAAGACGCAGTCAAATCGTTAAATAATTAGTAATATAAATCTTGTCAACAGTCCCATTAATTAAAATATAATTAATATCTTTGATCAATCGTTTTTTAAGTTCATCACTTGAATACCGAGTTGCACCGGTTGTTTCAAAGATGCGCTTGAGTATGCCATAAATTGCGCCGCGAACAAATGTTTTTCTGTCCTGAATTTCTTTAAAGACTTTTTCATTGGAGGTTTTCACAGATACACTAATATCAATATATGTTTCATTTTTTGCTTCTGGAAGCAGAACAATGAACGAATTAAAATTATGAGTCAACTCAGGATACATCTGAATAAGCGGAATGGATGCCCGAAATACAATGGGTTTTCTTCTTTTCTCGATGGACACATGGGCTACCTCAGCTGCTTTTTTGTCAGTCTTTGTTATTGATTTTGCTGTTGCGGATTTGGTTTTTGTTAAATCTTCAGTGGATGCATCAGCAATGTCGTCATCGGTTGATGTCAGATCACCTGATGCACCAGCAATCTTATACCGATATAAAACAGGCGAACTTCTCAGGTTGGGTGTTAATGGAGCCAATGGATTCATAATTGTTTTACGAACAATTTTTAAAGTTCGGGTCAGGTCCTCGCCCATATTTAATGCCATCATAGTCAATTCTGTTAATGAGGCCTGGGCACTTAGAGCCAGCATGGTCAATTCAGTTATTGAGGCTTGAGTACTGAGGGCAGCTTGGGTAAGTTCGGTCAATGATGTGGGTAAACTGTCTGGCGACAACTGATAAAAATCGGCAGCCAATGAAATGTTGACTTGTCCAGCACTTGCAGTCAAATTTGTTGGTGATGATGGTTGAGGTTCTGGTTCCGGAGTTGAGCGTATAGTTGTTGTTGGCGCGTTCCAATTGTCAGCAACCATTTCATTCGGACTACTGTAAAATAAAAAATAGAAGCCTGACAGGCCACCTGCAATGATCATAAGAAACAGAAACAACAAAATAAATATTTTTTTCAATGAAACAGGGGCGTCATCTTGACCTGTGTCCGCTTTTTCCTCGACAACTTCAACCGATGTGTTGAAGTCTGGGTCCATATCAACATATGGATCGGAATCATTTATATTATTTGTATCAGCCATTGATACTCTCCGGAAAGTGTTATGTCGTTATTCAAAATAGGATTTTAGCTTAACACGAAGCTTGATGACACATTGGGTATGTATTTGAGATATTCGTGATTCTGTTAATCCCAACGCATCGCCAACTTCTTTCAATGTCAAGCCTTCATGATAATAAAGTGCGAGAACTTTTTGTTCTTTTTGAGACAGTTTTTTTATTCCATCAGCAACGACCTGTTTGGTTTCAGCAGTCAGGGCTTCATCTTGAGGGGTTACATGAGATGGAATAAAATTAACATAGGATTCTTTTGTTTCAGTAAAACTCTGATCTCGTACAGTTTCATCAAGACTAAGTAAATCAATACTTCGTGCCTGATTCATGAGTGTATAAAAATCCTCCATTGACAACTGCAATTCCTGGGCAATCTCTTCATCTTCAGCTGGCCGTCCCAATTCACGCTCAACTTTTTGAATGCATCGTTCCATTTCCTGAATTTTTTTTCTGACCGATCGTGGGATCCAATCCAGATTTCTTAAACCATCCAGTATGGACCCTCTGATACGCACTTCTGCATAGGTTTTGAATTTGACGTTTTTTTCTGGATCAAACTTGCTGATTGCATCAAGCAAGCCCATTGTTCCACAACTGATTAAGTCATCCAAAGAAACATTGGGCGGAACACGTAAAGATATCCGGTTAGCAATGTACTTGACCAGTGGTGCATATTTTCGGACCATCTGCTCACGTTCTGCCTCATTAAAAACGGATTCTTTTTTTTCCTTTGTATATTTGGTATTTGATACTTTATTCATAACTGAAGATTTGACATAAACCTTTTCCAAAAAAAACTCAAGGTTTTTAACTCAGATTTTTGTTCTGATGCATCCAGCATTTTCCGGGCCAACTGCATAAATTGCTTGGCAGCCGTAGATTTGGGGTAACTCAAAACAACCGGATTTTGCCGCCGCACGGATTTTTGAATATGCTCATCTCTGGAAATAAATCCCAAATATGTTAGTTGAATATCCTGTAAAAACCGAGATAAGTTACTGTGTATATTATTAAAAACAGCTTCAGCTTCACGATTATTTCGGGCCATATTTACCAATAACTGAAAGTTTTTTGTACCATGCGTTTGGTACATCACTTTAATCAATGCATAGGCATCGGTAATAGAGGTCGGTTCAGGCGTAGAAATAACAATTCTTTCCTCAGCAGCCATGTTCAAATATGTAATATTGGAACTGATTCCAGCGCCAGTGTCAATTAAAAAAATATCCACATTGCTATCCAGAGAGTCGAATTCATTTAAAAGAAGCAAACGTTCCCCCTCGGTTAAATTGGATAGCTTTTGAACACCGGATCCACCCGGAATGACTTTTATATTTTCCGGCCCAGTTACAATGATTTCTGATAGTGTTTTTTCACCAGATATAACGTGCTGAATATGAAATTTTGACCGAATCCCCAGTAATACATCAATATTGGCCAACCCAAGATCACCATCGAAAATCAACACATTCTGTTTCAGCTGACTGAATGATACCGCAAGATTGCCAACCACATTTGTCTTTCCAACACCACCTTTGCCACTGCTTACAGCAATTACTCTGGGCGACTCATTCGAGGGTGTTACATTTGATTGTCTAAGCTCCCAAACATCATTGGAATACTTATTAATTAAATTTCTCAAACCACTTGCCTGATCCAATGCATTCTCCTGAAAATACTAAAATAATAGTCGAAGCACATCCATTTTTGATGGTGTCATGATGTCTTCAGGTACGCGCTGTCCGGTTGTTATAAAAGATATGGGCATTTTTTGCGCAATCATTTGATTAATGATAACTCCCCGTTGCCTGGTTTCATCGGTTTTTGTAAAAATATATGTGCTATAATCCAGTTTGTTAAAATTTTTGGCAACACGTGCCATTTCTGAGTCGTGCGTGCCGGCATTTATCAATAGATGCTTTGTTATGGGACGACTACCTATCAATTCTTGCAGCTCCTGAATCCGATCATAATCATAATGACTTTGGCCGGCTGTATCAATTAAAATAACATCCTTGTCTTGCATCCGGTTCAGTGCAAATGCCAGTTCTTTTTGATTAAATGCCGGCAAACAGGGAATGCCTAAAATGCTTGCATAGGTTTTCAATTGGTCCAGAGCTGCAATACGGTAGTTGTCAATGGAAATAAACCCAACGCTTTTTTTCTTGACCAAAAACTCATTAGCAGCAATTTTTGCCACTGTGGTTGTTTTTCCCACACCGGTGGAGCCAATGAATGCCGCAATGACTTTCTGCTTGCTATCAAATGGGTTGCTCACTTCAATTTCTTTTAAAACCTCTTTTAATACATTTTTCCGAATTTCTTTGGCCGACAAGCTGTCTTTTTGTTTAAAAATACCGGAGTTTTCCATAAACTGTCGTACATGCAATTCATTGATACCACATCGTACCAATCGGCCAAAAAGGTTGATCGCTTCAGGAACAGATCGAAAAGAATCGGTTAACATGCGGGAACGATCCATGATGAACATCATTTCTTTCATACTCATCAATTCAGATTTAAGAGTCTCTATCGTGTCTGAAGACATCTCATTTTCATTATTCGAAACTAGAGGGGCCGATTCAGTATTGGGCATGGCTGTAATTTCAAAAAATTCAATATAATTACCATCATTGGTCTTTCGATGTTTTTTTTCAGTCGATAAAATCAGGGCTTCGGATCCCATTTCTTTTCCAACCAGACGCATGGCATCAGGAATTGTATTCCCCTGAAACTTACTGACCTTCATACTTTAAACGCACCTTTCCCAGAGATTTGAATCGCATGTTGTTCAATAATTCTGCCTGTGAGAAAACCATCAGTGAAGGCGCAAACTGTTCAACCATTTTCCGGAAATGTCGCCGAAGAGCAGGTGAGCACAAAATAATGGGTTGAAATCCCATAGCCATAACATTTTCTGTTTCTCGACCAACTGACTCCATGATTGCATTGGCAACTGTTGGATCAACACTGAGATAGGATCCATGCTCTGTATGCTGAATACTGTTGACCAAAATTTCTTCCACATCCTGTGCCAGTGTTACAACCGGCAACGTGCCATCATCGGATAAATGCGGCGTGACAATTGAGCGCGCCATTTTCTGACGACAGTATTCGGTCAGCAATTCTGGATCTCGGGTCATGCCGGTGTAATCAATTAATGTTTCAACAATAGTTATCAGGTTGCGGATGGATACATTTTCCTTGACAAGATTCTGCAATACTTTTTGAATAATTCCAAGGGGCAAGTTTTGTGGATCCATATCCTCAACTACTTTTGGATATGATTTTTTCAGGTTGTCCAACAGGTATTGAACATCCTGACGGCCCAATAACTCATCTGCATGCATCCGAATAATACTGGTAATATGTGTTGCCATGACAGATGCATTGTCAACAACTGTATAGCCAGCAAATTTGGCTTCTTCTCTCTGGTTGGATGGTATCCAAATAGCGGGAAGATCAAAGGCCGGCTCTTTGGTTTCAATGCCTTCAAGTTTATTGGAAATATCGCCTGGATCCATTGCCAATAGATGATTCATCATTAATTCAAATCGACCCACCTCAGAATTTTTAATCATGACCCGATATTCGCTGGGTTTGAGTTTGAGATTATCACGAATATGAATGGGTGGAATCACCATCCCCATTTCAATGGCAAACTGACGCCTGATAGAGCGGATCCGATCCAGCAATTCACCATCCTGGCCCTTATCGACCAATGGTATAATGCCATAGCCGACTTCAAGTTCCATTGGATCCACAGTCAACAGATGTTCCACAGCTTCAGGTCCCTCATCGGTAATGGCTTCTTTTTGGGCCGCTTCTTCAGCAGCAATTTCTTCGGCTTTGACTTCTTCTTCTTTTTCGGTTTCTCGGGTTAACAGATACATAGACCCAGCCAGTATTAGCCCTAAAGACAGAAATGGAACATGGGGTAAGCCTGGAATTAATCCAAAAGCAAAAATTACACCAGCGCCCATATATATGGCTTTGGAATTGGTGAACAGCTGTTGTTTAAACTCCATCCCCATGCTATCTTTTGATGCCGAACGACTGACGAGAATACCGGTTGCTGTTGCGATTAACAGGGATGGAATCTGTGAGACAAGACCATCTCCAACGGTTAATATGGTATATGTTGCTGCAGCTTCGGCGGCAGTCATGTCTTGTTGAAGCACACCGATAATGAAACCACCAATAATATTGATAAACGTAATAACAATACCGGCGATGGCATCTCCACGAACAAATTTACTGGCACCATCCATTGCCCCATGAAATTCCGATTCTTTTTGAATATCTTCACGTCTTTTTCGGGCAGTGGGCTCATCAATCAGTCCGGCATTTAAATCAGCATCAATAGCCATCTGACGACCCGGCATGCCATCAAGTGTAAAACGTGCGGCAACCTCTGCAATACGTGTAGCACCTTTGGTAATAACAATAAAATTGATAGCCACCAAAATGATAAAAATAATTAAACCCACAACATAATTACCACCCACAACAAAATCACCAAATGCAGTGATTACCTGACCGGCATCAGCATAAAGTAATATTAATCTTGTGGTGGCAACATTTAAAGATAGCCTGAACAATGTCATGACCAGCAAAAGTGATGGAAATATAAAAAACTCAGTAGGTTTCAGAACATACATACAAGTAATCATAACGATTACCGATAAAGTAATACTGATTGACAACAACATGTCCATCACAAAAGTCGGCATGGGGATTATCATGACAACAATAATTCCCACCATGCCGATAATCATTGTGGTATTTTCAATATCAAAATCAATATTGTATTTTTTCTTGAGTGTATCTATCATAATTCACTATCAGACTTTTCCTTTTAATCGATAAACATAGGCCAACACCTCCGCCACAGCCTGATACAGGGTTGTGGGGATTTCGCTGCCAATTTCCACCATACTGTAAAGATTTCTTGCCAGGTCTTTGTTTTCAACAACAGGAATATCATGTTCACGCGCACGTTTTTTGATATTTTCGGCAACCATTCCAGCGCCTTTTGCGAGGACTTTGGGAGCACTCATGGTCATATTGTCGTATCCCAACGCAATTGCCAGATGAACCGGGTTGGTGACAACAACATCCGCTTTAGGCACATCCTCCATCATGCGACGCATGGCCATTTCTCTTTGAAGGCTTTTGATTCGAGATTTCACTTGTGGGTCGCCCTCAGACTGTTTACTCTCATCTTTAACTTCCTGCTTGGTCATTTTCAGATTTTTTTCATGCTCATACATCTGATAAGCAAAGTCCAAAATCGCAATAAAAAGCATGACGATAATGACCCACAAAAAAATACGAAACATTACTGATAAAATGTATAAAAAGATCGCTTGAATTTCCATATCACCCAGATTCATCAAATATGGAATTTCGCCCCGGATAATCACAAAAGCAACCCATCCCACAATCATGAGCTTTGCCACTGACTTTAACAACTCCACCAATGATCGTAAGGAAAAAAGCAATCGTTTCAAGCCTGAAATGGGGTTAAACTTTGACAATGAGGGCTGAAGAGCTTTCCAGGTTACCTTAACCCCACCCACCTGAATCGCCTGCACAATGAAGGTGACTGTAACAATTAAGAGAAAGAACGGTAGCAGCGTGATAATATAGTCTTCTATATAGCGCTTTGCAAAAGCAAGAAAATCGGCGTCTGTAAAAGCTGGATTGGCCCATATACCAAAAGCATCATGAATAAAATATTCAATTCGGCCAAACAGATAAGTGCCAAAAACACTCATTGCGATAAGGCCGGCAGTGAGTACTGCAACATTTCCAATTTCAACACTTTTGGCAACCTGTCCTTCTTCTCTGGCTTTTGACCGACGCTTCCCAGTCGGTTCTTCGGTCTTTTCCTCGCCTGTTTCTGTTTCGGCTGCCACTGGGCCTCCATTTATGTCAGTTTCGACAATTCACTGTCGAGGTGTTGGTTATTATGGTTATGGATTATACGAATATGAACATAAATTTATTTCGGATTTATATCATCATCCGCATCAAATTATTCATCATTGGCACAAACGTTCTAAGGTAATCTTTCAGATAAATCAACACCAATTGCAATGACATCCCGAAAAAAAACAAACCAACGGCTATTTTCAATGGTAAGGCGACAATTAAAATATTCATTTGTGGAGACATTTTTGCAGTGAGACCAAAACCAACATCAACAAAAATCAATGCAGCAATGGTTGGTGCGCCAACTTTAACTGCCAATACAAATAACTGAGATGCCAACTGTAATACGGGTTTATACAACTCCTTTTGAAGCGATACCTGACCAAATTGAATAATATCAAAGCTGCTTTGAATAGCCAGGAGTAGCTGGTGATGACCATCTAATGTCAAAAAAACGATCAAAGCCACCCAGTATCCCAGTTGCGAAACCATTGATGACTGAACACCGGAATTGGGGTCAAAAATGGTTGCGATGGCAAAGCCCATCTGCAAGCCAGCCATCTGACCCGCCATTTGGATTCCCATAAAGAACACATTAACCAGCATTCCCAAAATCATCCCAACGATACATTCGTTTAAGACAATAAATGCAAACTGCCATGCTGTTCTTGGAAATATGGCAGGGTCAGGTGTGACTGCGGGCAGAATTGCTAAGCTGATGGAAAAAGCTAGCCCTGCTTTTATTACATTGGGAACACGCTTGGCACCAAATATGGGCATCATGAACAAAATAACACTGACTCGAATCAATACCAGCAAGAACGATTTGAACATGTCAATGCTCAGTCCCAATATTTCCATAAATCATCCCTTATCGAATAAATAGTGGAATCTGTGAAATACAATAATGGGTAAACGATACCAGCTTTTCAAGCATCCAGGGGGCAAAGAGCATTAAACCCAAAAATACCGCCAGGATTTTGGGAACAAATGTTAAGGTCATTTCCTGAATTTGAGTGGCGGCTTGAAATATGCTGACCATAACTCCGACAATCAAACCCAATCCAAGCATGGGAGATGCGATCAAAATGACCATTTTAACACCTTCCTGGGCAAAGCCGATCACAAATTCAGGAGTCATAATTATTTCCTTTTTTTTTATGATATCAATGGGTTACAAAGCTATCCACCAGTGATTGGGCAATTAAACTCCATCCATCAACCAAAACAAACAGCATCAGCTTGAAGGGAAGAGATACCATAACTGGCGGCAGCATCATCATACCCATAGAAAGTAAGACACTGGCAACAACCATGTCAATAACCAAAAAAGGGACATATATAAAAAAGCCAATAATAAAGGCTGTTTTCAGTTCACTGATCACAAATGCAGGAATCAGCACCACAGTGGGGACATCTTTTTTATTGTAAGGTTTGGAATGCTTGGACATTTTTAAAAAAATCCCCAATTCTTTTTTTCGTGTTTGATTGAACATGAACTCCCTGATCGGCGCCATCGCTTTTTCAATAGCGACCTCAGTGGATATTTCTTCACGTAGATAGGGTTGAATGGCATTTTCGTTCATTTTTTCCCATACAGGCATCATGATATAAAACGTCAAAAAAAGCGCAAGGCCAACGATGATTTGATTGGGTGGCATGGAATGAGTACCCATCGCCTGTCGTAGGAATGATAAGGATGCTGCAACGCGTACAAATGAAGTCATCAGAATCAACAAACTTGGCGCCAGTCCAATAATTGTCAGAAGTGCAAGAATTTGGAGCAATACTGAAACTTGTTGTGGATCATCTGTCTGCGCAACACCGATTTGGATAGAAGGCACTGGAATCGTATTTGCTGCATAAACACTGGATAGACTGCTTAAACAAATCACGGCGATGAGCAACCATCCATATTTTCCGAGGGTTTTCATTTTTCGGATTGCACCTGAGAGAAATTTTTGGGGTTTCAAGCATAACAATAAAAATCAGCGATGTTTGACGCACTTGTGAGTGACCGAGTTTTTGTCTTAATTAGCTTCTGTATTTTTCTGCCAAAGATGTACCATCAGAAGGTAAAGAGGTTTTAGCGTCACTTGTCTCTATTATTTGAACATCGCTTTTATCTATTGAGGACGTCTCTAAATTTTCAGCATGAGTGTCTTCCGGAATATCATTCGTTTTATATTTTGAAAGACAATTAATGGATTCACTCGTAACACCTAGAACATATCGTTCATGCATGATATCTATAACCACGATCTGTTTTTTTGGGCCGATGCTAAAAGATGATATCAGTTTCATCTGACACTGATTGATGCCACCTTGTTGCGTAAATTGTTTAAGCGCATACAAACAAGCCAGAAGGACACCCAGTACGACACATAACATGGCAAATGTTTTGCCAGCTGTATACCATAGCTCCATTATGCAGCGACATCGGTCATTGTTTCTATGGGATTGACAATATCAGTTAATCGAACACCAAACTTTTCATTAACAACAACCACTTCACCGCGAGCAAAAAGTTTTCCATTAACATAAATATCCATAGGTTCGCCAGCAAGTTTGGAAAGCTCCACAATTGAACCTTTTGACATTTGAAGTAGTTCGCTGATTACAATTTTGCTTCGTCCCAGTTCAACAACAACTTCAAGCGGGATATCCAAAATAAAATCAAGGCCGCGTGTCCATTCGTCATCACCGCCACCGGAAGCCTCTTCTTCCATTTCTTCTTCCTGCTCTTCATCTTCTTCAATTTCTTGGTCTTCGAGTGTTTCGTCTATGTCCATTGTTTCCTCATTTTTTGACAATTGTCAATTGTTGAAAAAATTAATTAAAAGACAGTTGGATTGTCTCAACACCTCAACTGATATTATCATTGATAACATTCTCAATAACAAGGCAATCCATTTGTCAGAGCCACAAGCAGACTCTATTGAACAATAAAGTCAGTTAAATAGATGGTCTGTACTGTACCAGTGCGTAATGCATTACTGATTCGACTGATCAATTCATGCTTGAGTTGTTTTTTGCCCGCAAGGGTATTAATTTCCTCGAATCGTTTGTTCATGAGAACAAACAGAATGATATCTCTCACCTGCGGATTCCGTTGTTCAATTTCATCCAGAATATCTTTTCTTCTGACGCCCAATTCGATATTGACTTTAAGATAATGTTTGGACTCTTGATCCGCTAAATTGACAACAAAAGGGGCCATAGAAAAAAAGAATTCTTTTTGTTCATCGGCAATTTCCTTATTGGCCTCAGCAGCTTTGATTTCTTGAATTTCAATCTCCTCTTTGCTTAACTTTGGTTCTTCTTCTGCTAAAACGATTTTCCATATGATAATACCAATTGATAGTAAAAGAAGTAAAGCCAATACGCCAATAATGATAATCAATAATTTATTCGACGAACCTCCGGAATCACCGGAATCTTTTTCAGTCTCAGTCGTTTCTTCTGTTTCTTCTGCCATTATATTCTTCCTTTTTTCATATCTTCAGGATAACGCTATAATGAATATAGTTTACCCAGCATTACTTTTGTCGTTTCAGAATAATTTCGACACGTCTATTTTTTTGTCTTTCAAAAAACGTTTCTCCGGATGTCCGCGGCTTAACTGAACCAGCGCCACCCGTTGAGAATCGTAATGGGTCCATATGTTTGACATTAATAAAATAATCATGAACACTCAACGCGCGGTACAACGATAGCTCCCAATTGCTGGCAAATCGACTTCGTCCGGGCGTTATTTTATCTGTATGTCCGATAATCATAATATCATTGGAAACAGCATTTAATAGAAATGCGATCCGATCCAATGCAGGGTACATCTCCGGTTTGAGATCCGCTTGACCAGACTCAAACAAGACATCTGCTTTAAGGCTGATCACATAACCTTCCTGACTTTCATACAATTCGTAACTATTTTCTGCAGCGCCCCATTTTTCATTGACATCTGCTGTTTCGCCCTCACTCATCAAATTCTGAAGCATTGCATAGCTGACAATGAGCATAGCATCCTGCGCACCACTTGAATCCAGGATGCCTGATGTCTGCTTGGACTCTGGAAACAGAAGCGCCCCAATTCCTCCGCCCTTTCCAACCGGTGTGAATATCGCTTTAATTGCGGCGGTATCCATAGAACGCATTGTGAGTAGCATGACAAAAAATGTCAGTAACAACATTAATAAGTCACCAAAGGTAACCATCCATCCTGTGGGATCATTTCCGCTATCAGGCGGTTTATCATCTTTTTTTGCCATTTTTCTTTCCAAATATTAAACAAATCAATAACAAAGCGTTTATCCACCAAATATATCAAAAACAAATCGCTTAAACATAAAAAACGATGAAGGTTCTTTTTCATAAAGTGCTTTTATTTTATCTCTTAAGCTCAGATCGACCATGATATCCAGGCGTCGATTGATTGCGCGAGTTCTGCGGGTTTCATTGCTGGCAATTGGATCATATTCGGCGCGACCATAGGCTGATACACGATTTGGATCAACGTTCCCTTCCTCAATGAAAAACTGATACATTTTCAATGCCTTTAGTGAGGACAGTTCCCAATTGGAATTAACCGCTTTTTCCTCAGCCGGGCGACTATCTGTATGCCCGGAGATTTGTACCATGTGATCATCCTGATTAATAATTTCACTGAGTCTTTTTAGGAATGGTATTGTCGACGGATTTATATCATAGGTACCTGCTACAAATATAAGATCATAGAGCATGCTGATAATCACGCCTTCTGATGTGATCCGAATCATAACTTTTCCTGATGCGTTATGATCCAGCCCTACAATTTTATGAGTTCGCAGACTGGTGTCTGTGGTCATTGGATCTATTACCAGACTTGGCGACGTGTTGCTGGTTGATATTAATGATCCACCGCCTGAAATGGAACTGAATGCACCTTTAACAGAACCCATAACCGCCTTGGCTCGCTTTTCATCCTCGTCAGCCAATGTGTTCAAAACAATAAAAAATGCCAGAAGCAATATAAACAATGAAACCAATAAGCCCCTGGCAACTCCCGCTGTATCCGCTTCTTCCACATATTTCTTTTTTTTGGCCATTTTTTATATCCTGTTTGAACGTCGATGATAATCTGAAAAAAATACAACCGCCTTTATCGAATCACAAGGTATAACCTAATTATTATTCGCATTATCGATTGATTTTACTCTACTCAATAAAAGTTTGTCTTTCAGATGGCGGCAGATAGACAGATAGTTTTTGCTCAACAATCCTGGGGTTCTCTCCATTGGCCAATCCAATTACCCCCTCAATGGCAATTTCTCTGACCATCGTTTCTTTGCCGCTATAAGTTTTTAACTTTCCAGCAAAAGGAAGGCAGATCATATTTGCCATAACAGATCCATAAAATGTGGTAAGAAGTGCAACAGCCATCGCCGGGCCAATTGAACTGGGGTCATCCATGTTTTGAAGCATCTGAACAAGGCCGATCAATGTACCAATCATGCCCATCGCCGGTGCAAAGGTGCCCATAGCAATGAACATATCCGAACCATTTTTGTGACGACCTTCCAGAGATGCCAACTCGGATTCTAGGATTTCACGAATGGCCTCAGGTTCAAGACCATCAATCGCAAGTCCAATTCCTTTTTTCACAAATTCATCAGTGACCCCTTCAACATCTCCTTCCAATGAGAGAATTCCCTCTCGTCGGGCTTTTGTAGCAAACTCGATAAATTGTTTGATCACCTCCTGAGCTGAAGACCCTGAGGCTAGGATAACCTTTGGCGCAATTGACATTAAACTGAGCACCTCTTTTAGCGGATAGTTGATCATGACTACGCCAAAAGTCCCGCAAACAACAATCAAAATTGATGGAATATTGATAAAAATTGTCAATGGCCCACCTAGCATAATTGCTGAAAGGACCAAGCCAAAGGCTGAAACCATACCAATAATCGTTGCAATATCCATAGTATTCCCCTGAAGATATTTCTAAAAAACAGAATGTTAAAGTTGATCAAGCAAATATCAAATTTTTTTTAAACAATCAAGCTTTATGCTCAAATTTATTTGAAATCTTTTTAATCGACGACTTCTATTGTTCAGAGAGAGAGATAATTAAATAAATCATTTCAGCCAGACCTATTTGAGCATTGTTGTCAACATCCACAGCATCGAGATCAATATATGAAATGTTGATTGTGCTCATATCAAATTTAGTCATAATTTGGGCTGCAATGATAATATCCTTGATCTCTATTTGACCATTGCTATCAATGTCTCCAAAATTAGACGGTAGATCCTCAAGAAGGTCAATGATTGCTTCCCGAATATTGTTGCGCTCCCCATCGCGAAGCCTATCCGGTTTCCACCACCAACTGTCTGTTATCTTTCGCGTCAATGCCTGTGAAGAAAGTGGAATGGATCTTGAAAATACATAAGTATTTTCTCTTGAGACTTCATAGATACTTTCTTTGGCATCCACAACAACGGTTAGTTTTGCATCATCTCTTGCCAACCATTTTTTAGAGCTAATAGCCGTTCCCACATTCACTGCTCCGGCTTCTTTATCCTCTGTGACTTTCATGCGAAAATCATCAACCATGAAGCTCATATTGCCTGTTCCGACATTTTCTATTTCAATACGTGCCAAAACACCATCCCACTGGCTAATATCAATCAGGTAAGCACGCCAGGGGGATTTATCATTATACGTCTTTTCGTATAATGCAGGTGGGTCTTCATTTGTATTGACGACAGGTTTTATTCTGAGAGTTTTGTCGCCGGAGCCGTTGGTTTGGGCACGAAATATCAGTTCGTCTCCGCTTAACACAAATGGTGGAGATTTCGCAAGGGCACTACCACCTGAAACAACCAGATATTGTTTATTATCCAACCTATCGTATTTAAAACGATCTGTACCCTTAGATAAGCTGGTTCCCTCAAAATGATTGGCAATGTAAACCTCTCCATTAGATCGTTCCCAGCAAGAGATTGAGTTTGAATTTGCTTCTGCTAGTTCAATATTTTTATTTTCAAAATCACCGATTGTTATACCTAAGGGTTCACTGGTAATGGGCAGGTGGTAGCCAAATAAAATATCATCCTGCATTTTGACTGAACCCAGATCTTCCTCAGTTTTTTCCCCTTTATCCACATAAAAATTTACCTCATAATCCTGAACAGTGCCTCCAGATCCCTGGTTTTGAATTTGTGCATAGAAAATAACTTCCTCGCCATCAATGGGGTCTTCTGGAATCCAGTAAATGTTGTCAGACTCTTCCTTGATGATCAGGTCCGGATGGCCGACCTGGACTGTTGTGATTACAGCATTCGTTTCCTCATCATTTGCTTCAAGTATGGCGCCATTTATATCTGCTTTCGCTTTGACAAAAATCGTGTATCCTTCCGAATTGCCCGTTGTATCCGTAGCAGTGTCTTGGACTTGAATCGTCGGTACGATCATGCTGTAAGTAACAGTATATGTACCATTCTCGGGGATTCCAACTTCCAATTTTTCGGTTTGTTGCTTGGTCCAGTAGCTTTCATAGTCCGTGCCTATTTGACATACATCAATGTTATCTGGATCCTGACAGGTAAACCATTGCAGTTCAGAGGCAAGCTTTGTTGTTGCGCCTATATTTTCAATGACAGCTGTTAAGTCAATATTTCGCCCCTGAATCTGCTGTTTGGGGGTAGTAAGTGCATCATCGATCTTCACTATGTAATTGGCCCTTTCAATTGAATTGAGTTCACATGTCGTAATATTTTTTTCATTTTTCGTCGTTTCCCCAACTTCTTGTATGGCTTGTTTGGAATCAACTGTGATTTGGATGGTATGAAGATCAGGAAGATTATCCGGCTTTGCTATCCATGTTTTACTGGATGTAATATATGACACTACTGCAGTTTCATTGTTATTCGGTACAGCATTCGGATAAGAACCCATCCGAAAATCATCAACCATAAATTCTGCATTAGATGCACCTTCTGTACGAACTTCAATATAAACCTTTTTACCCATTATTGAATTATCAATGCCTTTCTCTTTATCATCTTTTTCACGAACATCAATAACATATGCTTTCCAGGGAGACTTTTCGGAATAGGATTTTTCAATGAGTGCATTCTTGGAGGTGGCATCTATAATCAACAATTTCTTAGTACCTGATCCTGAGGTCTGTCCTCTGAAAAATAAACTGTCTTCATTAATCGTGAATTCCAAGGATCGTAAAACCGCATTTTCTCCATAGACTCGCGCATATCTGGTATCAATATATCTGCAATCGGTATCACTGCAATCATAGGTTTGGTAACATTTTGTTACCTTGCAGTCGGCATCTGTATCCAGACATTTTGAGTCCCAAAAAACACTGCCAGACATAACTTTCCAGGGCGGTAGGCCACATTCAAAACTATAATCAAAATCAATCGGATTGTCATAAATAAAATCAATGGGCTTCGTCCAACCAAATGGTGTTTCTGTTTCGACTTTGGTGGATCCCAAATCTTCTTCAGCATCTCCAGAACCGGCGTTCATCATAAAGTTAACCTCAAACGATTCATTGGTTCCACCGGGTCCCACATTGTCAATACGAGCAAAAAAAGTGACTTCATCACCATCAACAGGGGTTTCAGGCGTCCACCAGACTTTTCCAACTTTTAAATCCGGGTGATATATCTTTATATCATTTATGTTGACCGTATTTTGTTCCTCTTTAGCGTTATTCAGACTGATGTAATTTTCGATAATGTCGTTGTTTATATCACAGGCCACTTTTACCTGTAGTAAATAACTGTCTTCATCACTTTTTCCAGATGAATCATAAACAACTTCCATGTTATAAACAGAAGTGTATTCCCCGCCCTCAGCCAATCCAGATATTTTCTCTTTACTACCACTGGTCCAAGGATTGTATTGACAATAGGTTTCATCCCCCTGACAGTACGACCATTCCAGTTCGGATTCTATTTGAGTAGCAGATCCAATGTTTTTCAAATGCGCAGTAAAAACGATTTCTTTGCCGCGAATCTGTTCAGCGGGCGTGAATTCAATGCTTGTTATTGTATAATCCGCAGCAATGCTTTTCAGATTAAGTGGTGCTTCCAGTATATTATTATTTTCATCTTGTTCGAAAACAGCATTGCTGCTGTCAACTTCAGCGACAACTGTGTGCATTCCTGGTATCGCTATCCATCCTTTTTTAGATTGCACTGTGCTCACATATACATAAGTGTCTGCGACGGGTTGGATGTTTTTATACATGCGGATGTCATCAACCCAAAACTCACTGTTGGCCGCGCCTGATGTTGTAAACTCCAACCTTACTTTTTTATCCAGCAGCTTTGAAACATCCATGATAAACACACGCCAAGGACTACTTTCTGTAAACTCTTGCGTTATCAAAATCTCATCATTTTGATCATTTTTCAGCACCGCTTTTTTGATACCAGATCCACTTGTCTGACCTTTAAATACAATGCTCTGACTCTCAAGAATATAAAATGGATCCGAGCGGAGTGTTGATCCATCACCATAGATTCTGACATAATAGTTGTCATCAACAGCATCATCTTCACGTCCAATCTCCTTGTAGCCCCAATCGACTTTTTCAAGAAAAATACTGCCTTTTGTCGTCCAGTTAATCAAAGTACCATTTTCAAAGTCAGAATTCGTATATATCTGGCTCTGTGGATCATTCGTTTCGGCAAATGTGATGACACTATGATTGGCAAACATGATTTCATTGCTTGACTTTTCAGCCTCAATAGTGGTTTCCACGCCATAATCATCCGTAATTTTAAATGTTAGATCAACCTCTTCATTGGTGCCACCTGAGCCAATATTTTCAATCTGTGCGAAGAAAGTCATACTTTCGCCATCCACTGGATTTTGAGGCAGGTAGCCCACTTTGCTGATGCGCAGGTCTGGTTTTTCAACTTCAGGATATTCTTTTTGATCCACGTTGTTGTCGGTGTCATCTTTTTCAGCTATAACATTGCCGGAATCACATTTTACACGTACATGGTTATTTCCATAATCTAGAGTGAGTATAAATGTTGATGTATATACACCATTGTTTGCTAGGGCGGCCACTGTATCTGTTTGGTCTTCGGTCCAATTGCCATCATCACTACAATCTTTGGTGCCGTTACAGGTGAGCCATGAAAGCTCTGATTCAACATAGGTACTAGCGCCAATGTTTTCAAGCGTGGCCATATATTTTACTGTTCGGCCTTTTATTTGTCTTTTGGGCGTCCCATCATCTAGCGTTATTGCATAGTCTGCCAGTTCAACACTTGTAATTGGTTCTGAGCGTGAACCTTTAGATACACCATCAACTTCAGGTGCTCCAACAATTTCAACCCGAATTTTTATCTCTCCGGGTTGTGCAACCCAGGTTTTTGATGATTGGACAGTGTCAACCATTATTCGACACTTTTCTTCAGACTCATATGTTTTTATCACTCGAATGTCATCAATCATCAACTCTGCGTTGTCTGAGCCTTCAGTGATGGCTTTAAAGTATCTCTTATCATTATTAAAATCGATCGTATTGATAGTAAAGACATGAGCCTCCCATGATTTACTGGTAATTAGCTCATCAAGCAAAACAATTTCTTTGTTGGAATCCAATATCTGAACTTTTTTATTTCCTGATCCAGATGTGGCAGCTTTGAATTGTAAATATCGATAACCTGTGGATGCTTCAAACTGTCTTTGAATATTGCTTTCACCATAAAGTCTTGCATAGGTTTCATTACCGAACTGAGAGTGGGGTGTTGTAGCAGTAATAACAGAAGCGATCTGATCTGGGCATGCGTTATCATTTACAGTACATCGACTTTCACTAAAAACGTTTCCATAAGTATCCCAACCCTCGATTGGGTCATCACCTGTCGATGTTCCTCCGCAATCAAAAACACTGCCGCTAAAATCTGAATTTGGAAATGGTGCTTTACCCATAGCAAATGGGGCATCAGTGGTGATCTTTTCCTTTGATATTTCTGTTTCGATGCCATTTTTAATAACGACAAATCGCACTTCAATATCATCACTGCTGCCGCCTAGACCGATATTATCAATACGCGTAAAAAATGTAACTTCTTGACCATCATTTGGATTTTCAGGAGACCACCAGATTTCACCCACTTCTAGAGATGGTGATTTAATATTTATCGTTTGCTCTTGCTCATTATCCCCTTCATCATGCTCATCAATTACACCGGTTGCATCACATTTAAAATGAACTGTGTTATCACCTGCTATAACTGCAAAAGTAATTGTGGAGGTGTATGTTTCATTTTCCGAAAGCCCTGGAATTTTTTCTTTGGTTGTTTTACCATTAATCGTCCACTGTGATTCAGATTCAATCAAAGTGGATCCACTCAGATTTTTTATGACCGCAGTGGCCTGGATATCTTTTCCAATAATTTGATCTTCCTGCTCTAATTCAAATAAGACTACTTTATAATTCGCATTTTCAATCAGTTGATCGCTATCAGAGCCTGCACTGACAAGATCACTTTGCAATCCCTCACTAGTTGTGTTTTCAAGGTTTACCGCTACTGAAATGGCGAAAGGGCCGGGTTGTGCCGTCCAAACTTTTTTGGATGTTGCAATTGCAACATAGGCATCGTCAGGGTTGGGAACCGACATGCGAAAATCATCGACAAAAAACTCTGCATTGGACGCGCCTTCAGTGAGCAATTTCAGATATACTTGATCTGCATTCGAAATATTAATCAGATTGGCTCGCCAGGGTTGTTTTTCAGTGAATGGGAATTCTTCTTCTTCTAATGTTCCGTCATCTCTAACTTTAACAACTATCAATTTTTTGGTTCCTGAACCATTGGTGAACCCAGAAAATTCTATGACCCCTTGACTATCCAGTTCAAAAGTGTCTGATTGAAGGACAGTATTTGCACCATATAAACGCACATAGTAACGATTCATAACATCGCATTGATCTCCATACCCATCGCAACGATCCACAATTGACATACTACCAGATTTTTTTTCCCACTTATTCAAAAGCTTATCGGTTTCTGCACCGCTTGATGTTGCAAAGCAGCCATTTGAAAAAATACCTCTTCGTTCGGCTATCAATATATCATCTTTGAGTTTTGTGGTGCCAAGATCATCTACCTTATTGGTGTCCTTGTTTATTACTTGGAAACTCACCTCAAAATCCGTCACCGTACCACCAAATCTATAGTCGTTAACAATTTCTGCATAAAAGGTCACTTCTTCACCATCTTTTGGGTTTTGAGGTAGCCACCAGACAGAATTGGCTTTCAGCTTGGGCTTTTTGACTTCAAATGGATTTTTACATATCTTCACATTGTTATCATATTGAACATTGATTCCTTCATTTACAGTTTTGTCAGGATTAACTTCTGCGATAACATGCATGACACCATATTCAGCGGTATAAGTAAAAACAGATGTGAAAACGTCATTTATTTGCATGGCAGGTACTGTTTCCTTTGTGGCTGCAGCACCATAAATGTTTTTCCAATTTGGATCACTATCAGGATCAGGGCATGGATATGCAGTGTCACTGGGATCCGGGTCAAGGCATGTATACCAATTCAAATCAGTTTCTAGAGATGTGCCGCTATTATTCATTCTTAATGTTGCTGCTACTTGAACATCGCGTCCCTGAATCTGGCTTGTGGTTCGTGAAATGACCGTCAGCATTTCATAATCCGGTGTAGAAACCTCGAACCCCAGATGTTCGTCTCCACGCCAATAGTTATTGGAACTGGCAGTTGGTGAGGCAGAGTCATAATCATCCAACTCTTTAATTGTGTTGTTCACATCTGCAATTACAGAAACATCATGGTAACCAGTGGTTGCTTCCCAGGTATCTTTTGATGCAACGATTGCAACCACAACCGCATCGTTCGTGTCCTCTTCCATGCGAATATCATCCACCCAAAATTCCATATTACCTGAACCCTCTGTGCTTAACTCAATTTGAACTTCATGTCCGCCCCAATCCTTGACATCCATAACATATGCATTCCATGTTGACTTTCCATCAATGGTCAATACTTTTTCATTCGGCGGATCAGTGCAATAGGAGCCATTTATACACAATAATTTGAAATTTTTGGTTCCAGAACCAGTAACCTGTGCTTTGAATTCAATAATACCTGAGGGAGAATTTATAAAAAAAGAATTTGAACGAAGTGTGGTCGATGCACCATATAGGCGGGCGTAGTTTAAATTGCCATAATTTTCAATTGTACAATTTGAATCATCGGCAGCACAGTAACTATCCACTGAAAATCCACCTTTAAGAATTGTCCATTGACCATTTCCCTCAAAATCACCATTAATATTACTTCCATATCTGGCAAAAAGAATATCATCTTTGACAGTGGTATTTTTTAAATCCGCTTCGTCTGATTTGCCTTCATCAACGATGAACTGGACATCAAAATCAGTCACCGCTCCGCCTTCTGCAATATTATCGATGCGGGCATAAAAGCGAACTTTTTGACCCTCAATCGGGACTGTCGGGTCTTGTCCTGGATTTGGATCTTCGACAAGCCACCAGACATTTTTGACTTCCAGATCAACATCATCAACAGGAATCCCTACATGATCCCACAAGTTATCGCTCAAATCTATTTCGTTTAACAGTTCATTGACACAACTACCATCTTTTATTGTGCCGATACATGCTGATACAAAAATGTCATCACTGGTGACAGACATTTCAAATGTATGAGAAATGCTTTCACCTGCCTTTAAGCCAGTAATTTTATCTGTTTCTAAAGACTTACCATAGCTATTGTTTTGTACATTTTTTTCATACCAGTTCAGCTCAGCGTCAAGCAGAGTTCCGCCCGCAGTCGATTCATTTACTATTTCTGCTGTATAAGTTATCGTATTTCCAATGAGCTGTTTTTCTGGTGAAGCAATGACTTTTATAATTTTATAGTCTGGATGCATAATAACCGGGTCATCAATATCTCGCCTGAGAAATTTTTCCATTTCCTGAGTATGGGTTTCATCTGGATCTTCAATTGTATTGTTTGCTGAAAGTCTGGCAGTAATTTTGTAATTGCCTGGCTTTGCTTCCCAGGCATCACTGGATGGCAAGGCAACGAAAATTTGGCTTTTGGTGTTATCAGTCAGGCGAATGTCATCGACCATTAACAAGGAATTGGATGATGTTCCAGTATTCAGCTCAATCACAATCTTTTCATATTTTTCTTTAATTTGGGTGATATCAAGAATATACGCCTGCCAACTATCTTTAGATTGTGCAATTTCTTGTGAAAGCAATTGGTTGCTTCCCTGGCAGTTTGTATCCGGCTTACATAAGGATAGCAGTCGGGTCCCTGAACCAGATCCCTTTGCGCGGAATACCAAAGTATTGGCAGTGATGGATGATGCTTCGCTGCCAGTAATCGCAAACGCTTCAGATCGAAGTATTGAATATGCACCAGAAAGTTGGACATAGCGATAATCAAAATACAGACAGGTCAGGCAAGCTGGATTCGATTGAGCGACACCAGTACAGTAATCTATTAGGCAAGTTTTGCAGGATGGATCTGGGTTAAGTTGAATATCTCCAATATTATCGTAGCAGGCGTTCATAATCCAGTCTGTGGTTTTGCCAAAGCCATGTTTTTCAATGGAGACACTGCCAGTAACAAATGGCCAATCTGAATTCAGGTAGTCAAACTCAAAATTACCTGATGGAATGGGTTTACCATTGGCAGGAAGGACATGATCCTTAATGGTTGCTGTTTTCAACTGGGTTTCAGCAATTTGATAGTCATCTGGGGCATGCTCTGTAACAGTAAAATCTACATCGTATTCTTGAATCGTGCCACCCTTTCCCAGATTCATTATGCTGGCATAAAAGGTTACTTCTTCACCTTCCTGAGGATTTTGGGGCAACCACCACACATTGTTGATTTCAAGATTCGGGTAATCAATAGTTGACATTGTTATTTCGGATTTGTTGTTATCTGTGGCTTTGTTCTCATCAACACTCTGCTTTTCGTTAACATAGGCCTCAATTTTATGTTGACCAGAAACAGCTGGCCATGTTTTTTTGGATGCAACTGTGCAAAATGAGTATAATGAGTATGAAGGTCCCAGTGGAATTCCGCCATTATATTTTTCACTCCCCAGGCTGATT
>Ga0272440_1000541_pt1 | contig 31895 bp, 28 predicted proteins | sample SSMMMBAug17_FD_192440 | JGI IMG/M metagenome (GOLD analysis project Ga0272440, IMG submission 192440) | Marine sediment archaeal communities from Little Sippewissett salt marsh, Falmouth, MA, United States - SSM-MMB-Aug17 | ecosystem: Environmental > Aquatic > Marine > Wetlands > Sediment ... | reverse complement strand
GGCGTCGATATGACGCTGTTAAATCAACTGCGACTTCATCTATTAATTGGCCTTTTGCTTTGAACTCATTAAAAAGGGTGTTCGGCATGTCATAAGCGGTAAATTTCATCTCCTGGAATTCATCAATAATTATAGCCGCATATGTGTTAGAAAAACCGACAACCTCTTCCGGTAAACGAACAACATGTCTCCAATGAATGATATTACTATCATACTGATTTGTTTCAAAATAGTTCATAAAATTACGAAATTTTTTCTGTGCATTTTTAACATCACTATCATTCGTTTTGATTTCCATCAGATTTTTCAGAGAGACAGACTCTGTTCTATACAATTCAGGATCCTGAAGGCAATATGCGATATATTGACGAAGAAAAGTTTCAGCATAATAAATAATGAATTCATTTAAGGTCATTTTTTCAAGTCCCATACTTAAATATATAGGTGCAACTTGATATTCGGGTTTAAAAAATACAGTATTCACCAATCTTTCCAAAAGCACAGTTTTACCCAACCGGCGCGGAGAAATAATAGATGTGCTGCCGGATCTCTTGTAACGAACATTTTTGATCCATGTTTCAAGTTCACGCAATAATTCTACACGATCTGTAAATTCATCATATTCCATGCATTCTACAATGGGTAATGTTCTTTCTAACATTTATGTTTACTCCTTTACACAGGAATTGTTGAAAAAAATGATGAGCAAATTGTATTCACCGGCTATTTTGGTTACTCATTTTTTTACCCGAAAACTGATATCCGCTAACTTAACAGAGCAATGTTCGCCCCTACACGTTTTTGGCACATAAGTGCATGAGGAACTTATTATCAGAGATTTCCTATGTATTAAATTTTCAAATAATATAGCTAAGGCTTATACAAAGAATCCATCATTTGTATAAATTGGAGAGTGGAGTTTTGAAAAACAAGTTGAGTGCCTTAGCTGTTGCTGGTGTAAACCGCGAAGGAATTGTATGCAAATTTCTGAACATAGAATCATAATTCTCAGCCCAAGTTGTGTATCGTTTTTCTTCAATTCCTCTATAGTTTCTTGATTCATGGATTTGCATTCGGCGATCAATGTCCCAATCAAACAAATAAATATCATTTTCATTTTTAAAAGGTTTACCAATTATTGATGGTTGTTTTATATCATCAGTATACTGTAACTGGAAATCTTCACCACCAAATGTATCTCGCAAGTATGAAAAAGATAATAGGGCAAATGGCATTCGTACAAGTTCTTCAGTGCCTTCATCTTCTAATATTTCGCCATCCAACATATAATCTTCATTTCCAATTTTAAATTCAATAACTTTGATTATCTCAATCCCTAACTCAAGTAAATTGATTGAGATGATAACGTCATGAAGAGTATTTTTAATTCCATCCTTTTCAATAATTAAATTCATATCAAAACCAGTTTTCAATCTAACATAAATAGGTTTCCCCGCATCGTTCAGGCTTAAATGATCGCATTGTTGCCTAAGATTCTTATGATCTTGTGCAAATTCGGATGCCATTCTTATTGATTCTTGAGCATCCATATTTTCAAAAACAAACTGTCGAACTTGAAAATCATCACAGCATTTTGGCTTTTTTGAAAGTATTAATGTTTCTTCAAGAAACTCTCGAATGATCAGTTTCCAGGGATCTGATAACTCTGTTTCCCAGTTCTCATTAAGATCGTGTCTTCTTCTTTCAGAAGCACCCAGGGATAAATTCCAACCATCTGGTTTTATATCTCTGAAAAATAATGGTACCCACCACTTTTCTTTAAACTTAACAATCGATAATATACCACCTGAACACCATCGTAGAGGTATATTTTCTGTAGGAATTATTATATATTCATTTTTTTTGTCTTTGCCCATAAGAAATTCATGATAGATTATATCTTTTTCTATTAAGTCGGCTCTTTTAGGGTTTACGTATTTACTGCATAGATTATTTTTGCCACGATTTGAAATAGCAGCATTTTTTACATTATTTCGATTAATTACTATCTCAAATTCATCATTTGTATTTTTTCTAAGTTTTACGTCATTAGCTAACAACTCAACTGCGATTTGCTCATTTGGAAAATAATTGTTATAATTCTGTATCATCCCAATTGGTAATAAACCATCACCAACCAATCCATGATCAATTAACATATTTATAAAATTATTTACTGATATTTGATTTTCATAAAATGAAAAATAGTTCACATTTTCATCAAAAAAAGGTTTTAAGCTTATATCACGTTCAAGAAGAATAGGTATTACAGGGATATTATTCTTTTTAGCCTCGTTTATTTCAAAATTTACCCATGTAGCATTTAGTACTTTCTTGGAAAAAAGAACCATTACATATGTCGATTTTTTAATCTCTTTTTCTATGCGTTGAATAAAGTTTTCATTATAGCGCATTTGATTATCCATGAAAAAGCTGATTCCTAATTTTGTAATTATATTTTCTAAATGCATAGCTGCATCTCTATCGGCATGGTTGTAACTGATAAAAAAATGTGGATTCTCCATACTAATTCTCCTTATTTATATTTAATATTCTTACCTGAACCTATTTTTTCAATCTTATTTAATTGAATCAGTTTGTTGATATCCTGTAGTATCGTATTTCGATGTGCGTTTAATAATTGCGCTAATTCTGATGCTTTTAAGCCTTGTGAGGATTTGATAAGGTCATATATTCTGTCAGTTCGTTCTTCATATTCGCGAACTTGAGGTAGAATAAGTTTAAAAAATTGATTTTGCTCCATCAGGGATGGCTTTTTTAACTTTTTTTCTTGAAAGAGTACAAAAATTCTGGCCACACCGGTTCCTAATTCTTCCATAACCTCAAGACGTCTTAAAATCCGGACAATTGAACGATTCCGACATTCTGAAAGTCCTGTACCCACATCAGAAATATCTAAATTACCAGGCAAAATTCCCGGGCTGATAACTTCCATTCGATCATCAAAAACATTTATTTTGATTGATGATCCTTTTATACGATAATCGCGATGCGCAATTGCATTGACAACAGCTTCCCGGATAGCAAATTCCGGAATAATAGTACGTTCAATTCGTTTAGCGCCATCAAGATAAGATTCTTTTTGTAAAAAATAAGATATGTCTTTGCAGATTTTTTCAATTTTCATACTGATTGGCAATGTGTATTCTTTTGTTTCTGAAATGTTTGAAAGACCAGTTCCATTGTATTTTGTTAGTCTGATTCCAGCAAAGTCATAATCCATAATCATTTCCTGCTTACCAAATAAAATAATTCCCATAACAGATGGAAAAAAATCTCCATTATTTTTTTTCAAAATATGCCATTTTGTCAATGCCTCATTGGTATATTTCGAGTGGCCCATGCGTTTAAAAAAAATATCAAGGCTTTTCTGATCCAAACAATTGATATTTTTAGATGAATCCATTTTAAGATCATATGAAATTCCGATACTTTCTTGCTGTAACAGTGCAACTATTTCAGTTTTGGCATGTCTATTTGTAGATCCAATTCGTATGAAAACGCCTTTTTCAAGCCCCAAGTACTTAATATAATATGGTTTTTGAGTACCTGGTAATATCTGAACAATCAATACGACTTTATCATCAACACAAAGCGTTGATATAAAAGGTGATAACAGAGGGTAGATGCTATCATGAACCATATTGGCGAGTTTTTCTTCAATCAACAGCGGATCTTCTACGCCAATGATTTTCCTGTCGTCAGTTACGCCAATAATCATTTCTCCACCAGCTCCATTGGCAAATGCAACAATTGTTTTTAATACATTTGTTGCATTTTTGGGAAACGCTTGTTTAAATTCAAGCTTTATGCTTTCAGGTTGATTGAATCGTTCAATTCCTGTTTTGTGAGCAAATTGATTCATAATATCTCCTCGTGAATTTATTTAATCATTAAAAACAATTCGTTAAATGCTTTCTCACATGGTTCTCACATTCTCACATTTGCTTACATTTGCTTACATTTGCTTACATTGAGAAACACATTATTTTCAGAATTTTCCAAATTCATCAGTGAGTTTTGATGAAAGGTTTTTTACAAGTTCTTACCATATTCTGCTCTTTTGCTGCCATTTTGTTCAAATTTAACGATGCTCAAAAAAAAATTTCAAGAAGGGCGCATTCCCAAAAAGTCGGACTTTTTAGAGAGAAACATTGAAAAATGATGAATTTCGGCAAATCCAAGAACAGCGTAGGGCTAAAGCCCTTGCATGGAGATTTCACCTGCAATAAACTGATCAGCAAACTAACGTTTTATTTTCTCCAGGTTTTGTCGATACAACCATATTTTACCGGTTTGGCGCGCCCCCCAGACAGTAAAATAATGCTCTGTACTGTCAATCGGTCCATATGAATGAAATGTGCGCATTTGCTTACATCCTTATTTTACGATTATTCCTAAGGAAATCAATTATTATCAAAAAGTGGGGCGAACCAACATTTTTCAAACAACTTAAAAATTCAATGGACATGGCGCAAAGCCAAATTTTTCATCAAATTCAATTTTAAAAGGAGCTTGCCTGATATCCAGTCGTGTGGTCCATTCAACAGAATCTTTCCCACCTGGTTCGATCAAATTGATCTGTCTGACCGGTGCTGCTGGCAAACTGTCTGACACAATCTTAACTTTGATATCTTGCATGGATGTTGTACCTGTATTTTTTAATTTAACGTGTACCTTGGAACCTTCCTCTGTATGAAACAAACTGGCTTTAGCCCAGGGTTGCGGTGGTATTCTCATACGAATCTTGCCAAGAAGTGCATAAGGGTAATATTCGCAACTCCGATCCACGTATACTGTAATAAATTGAACCCAACGCCCATTATTCGTGTCAATTCGATCTTCTGCCCTTTTAAAATTTAATTGCGCCAATGACTCAGGCACCAAAGATATGGCCTCTAAAACAATGGATTCTGCTTCTTTCAGTGAATCATTGTTTAAATCTTCAGAGTATGTTTTTTCAGCTTCCATAAGTAAATCGCAGGCTTTTAAGCGATCATCATTGGGATATTTGGTTTCATCAAATGCATTGGCATTCATTGTTGAGATTATTGTGATAATAAAAAAAACGCTAAATGCTATTTTATTAAAGTTCATAAGAATCTCCTTAGAATTGTGTTTTATTTATGAAAGAAAATGTTCCAGTTGTGCACCAATATCTTTTAACACCTGAGGATGTTCTGGTTCATTCAAGACTTCATGATAAAGTCCATCATAAATTCGAATGAATTTTTGTTTGGAACTCACTTTTTCATAAAGCATTTGAGCACCAGCCGGATCAGCCAATTTATCAGCACCGCCATGAACAATACATAATGGCAAATGAATTGAGCTGGCTTCATCATTGATCCGCTGCATGCCTTTGACAATTTCTGACAACAATTTTGCTGAAATGCGGCCATTGTAAACAAGCGGATCATCAATATATTCCTGAACCACAGTTTGATCCCGACAAACATCCTTTGGATTAATCTGAATCAGCCCCAGCCAGGGAACAAATTTTGCGATCCATCCGCCCACTGTTCGACTAACAATATCAGGTAAAACCAATGGTGGTCCAGAAAGTACAGCGGCAGAAAGCTCATCCTGGTAATCTAATAAATAATTGGCGCTGATCAGACCGCCCATGCTATGCCCAAATAAAACAATCGGTAAGCCCTTATGCCATGACTGGATATGATCAAAATATATTTTGATATTGTCTGTAAAATCCTTGAATTGATCAATACGTGTTCTTTGCCCGGGTGATTTACCATGCCCGATGTGATCAAAACCATAAACTGCATAAGATTTTGGAACAAAGTAGTTCACCATGTTCATATATCGGCCACTATGTTCAACCAAACCATGAACGAGCAGAATGATCGCTTTTGGGGGTTCCTCAGGCAGCCAGCATTGATAATAAATATTTGTGTCTCGAATTCCTGCAAAAAAATCTTGTTTGTATTCCATGTCTTTTCTCCTTCTTTAATTTGTTGATTCAATTAAAATTTTCATTTGTTCAACCAGTGGTCCATCTTTTCGCCAGACATGGCAGGTATCCAGCAAAAATTGAATAATGGGATCATCAGGCTTGGGATTTGGGATCGGATGTTGGGCACGATTGGTCCAGTAACCCTGTACAGCGGCGGATGCCATTGTCAATAGCAGATGTGTTAAATGCGCACATCCATTCACACCGCTCAATAATTTTTTGACTTTTTCTGTCATTCCGGGTGCAATGTTGATACCTTTGATTTTTTTCACACAACAGGCAATTTCAGGGCATTGTTCTCTTGGAATTTCCAACATCTCTGCCTCAATGTCTGAAATGGTCAACGTTGGTCCTGTTACAAGCATACGAATGACCATATGATGTATGGTACCGGGCGGTTTTTGTTCTCCACCAACGACATAATAATTGACAAGACGATCATCTTTAAGCCGCCCTTCAACAACGATGCTGTTTTCATTCTCACAGGAATATGTAAGAATATCCATATTTCGATTATGAATCACCTTTTTTTTGATCTCTGATATGGATTTGCTTTCCATAAATCGTGTTCCTTTCCTTTTTGTTTAATGCCTCTTTTTCTTTCAATTCCCCAATCTTTTTTAAATAATACAGCGCAGTTTTATTATGAGGATATAGTATGTATAAATTCGTGAATAATGCGTAACTATCATCAACAGATGCGCATAAAAATAAATTTTCGGCCAATTCCTGTAAAAATATTTCTGATGTGGGTTGAATTGCCAGCATCTTATTTGCAATTTTAATTGACAAAGCAAATTTTCCTTGCATTTTAAGCGCAACTGAATACCAGTAGTTTCCACAAATATTATAATAGTCCTTTTTCAGTATTTGAACTGAAAGTGTTTCTACTTCAACCCAATCGTCTTTTGCCTGATAGATATATATTTTAATTCTTGTTGAATCAATAGATTGCGGTAATATAACAGTTGCTTTATTCAAGTGATCAATGGCATTGGCATAATTTTTATTCAAATAAAATAACCATCCCAGTCGATAATTGACTGTATACGTATTGGGGTAATGCAGGTAAATTGGCTTTAAATCAGCAATCGCAGCAACGTAACGTTTCTGTGCTTCATGTTTGAGCGATTGATGATAGCAAGATTGTATGGCTTCAACAGCCATTTCCCCTGCAAAACTGTTTGATAGAGCTGTCAAAAATATAATAAATCCTATATGTATCGCTTTCATTTTATTCTCCTGCTGCGATATTGTTTTATCTGTTTCATTCCATCACGAGCCAGACTACTGGCGGAAACACTTTTTAATGTATACTGGAATGTTTTTTCAGCCTCTTCAATCATGCCTTGAAAATAGTAACCCCATCCCAGATTTTCATAAATGACAAAATTGGTTGGTGCGGGATGATATGCTTTAAGCTTGAGAAAGGTATTCAATGCTTTTTGGTATTGATGCGTATGAATATAGCACCATCCCAGGTTCTGAAGTGCAAAACTTCCCCATGAAAAAAACAATTCCTTCTCAGGTAAATCAGACATGTTATCTTCGTAAATGGCGATCGCTTCTTTATAATCCGATTGTAAATAAAAGGCATTGGCCACCAACATGGATTGTTTAAAATGATCATAGGGAACCAGACTATACTCCAAAAGGCTTTCAATCGCAGCATCAGTTTTGCCTTGTTTATATTTTGCCCATGATAGACCAAAAAGATGAAGACCAGATAAATGATTATGCATGTCATTCATTTTTAGAAATATTTTTTCAGCTTCTTGATATTGTTCTTGATAAATATAACTCCATCCCAATGTATTTAAATTCAGAAAAGGCCAAAAATGGTCTTTAATATCAAAGAGTATGTTTATTTTTGGTTTATAAATTGAAACAGCAGCATCAAAATCACCATTAAAATAAGCAATGGCCCCCAATGACATTTGCGCACGAAAGATATAGGGCGATTTTTCTGGTATTTGATTTAAAATCTTTTTGGCATCATCAAAATATCCCAAATACATTAATGATATTCCTTGCCCAAGTTCAGCCATGTCAGGATCGCATGTGTTTTTCACAAGAAACTGATTGAACTGGGTCAGGGCAACAATTGCATGACTTTGATACAGTTCACACCAGATATCAATTTTTTGAGCCTCGCAATGTGTGGGATTATTTTTCAGAATTAACTGGCAGATTTGTGATGCCCGCTTGAAATTTCCTCTGATACAGTATTGCTCTGCAAATTCTAACGAAATATCATTCCAGGTTTTTGATATTGAAATTAAATCCCAGATATCTTTTGTATCAGCAAAACCAGGCTCTTTTTGAATAAGGCGTTTCAGATAGTTCTTGGATTGCACATATTTTTTCTGAGCATAGGTTGAAAAAACAAGTCCATACAAAAATGGACGTTTATCCTGAGCTACATGAACGCTTTTAAGTAAATGCATTTCAGATTCAAGATATTGTTTTTGATAATACAAACACCAGGCGATTTGAGTGTCAATAATTGCATCCGGTCGATCAGCATCCATTTTTTGATATTCAGACATGGCTTTTTGATAATTGCGGGTAACAAAATAACTGTATGCGTGTGCAAGTGCAATAGGACGTTGCCCGATAAACTGATTTTCAAAGCGCAATGCTTTTTGATAAGAAGCACGAGCCAATTCATATTTTTGCATTCGTGAATAAATCAACCCCATTCCATAGAATGCATCGGAGTGAATCGATTGACAAAATTCTGATTGTGGGTCAGGCTGATTTTCAAGCCATAACAATGCTTTCTGAAACCATTGAATAGATTGTTTATTTTTTTTCAGAGCGTGAGCAATCCATGCATTGACCTGAATCATGTGTATGTTTTCATCCGCCTTTTTGTCAAAAGCCGCCATGATTTTTGCAGCACGTTCAGATCTTCCTTGCTTGAGCAAGGTCCATGCAAGCATACAAACATACTTTTCATTATCAGGCTTGCTATCTACAGCCTGTTTTGCATAAAAATAAGCATGGACGAATTTTTGTTTTTGATAGAGTTCATTACTTTTGAGGTAGTAAGTATACGTCTGGTATCCTGAACATCCAAATAAATGCAAAAAGATATAGAGCAGTAATGCTTTTTGTAAGTTATTAAAATTCATACGTGATATCAAAATGTTACCTATAGATATTTCTAACAATAATTTTCCCATCTTTTGAGGAATTCTCAAAAAATAAGTTCCTCATTTTCTTATTTGCCAGCCCGATGTAGGGGCGAACCTTGTGTTCGCCCATCGTACATAGGAACGAAAGCGTTATTAGTTCGAGGGCGAACACAAGGTTCGCCCCTACATTGGACTTGTAAATAAGAAAATGAGGAACTTATTATTCAAGCATTCCTGAGCGGTAAGACTATTATACATGCAATAAAAAATCAATATAAAAAATGCACAGCTATTATGTGCAGGGGCAGGCCCGGGCAGACCCCTGTGCCTGCCCTTGAACATTTTCTTGAATCAAATTGTTTAATAGTCGATCAAAAGCTGCTTTATAAGCCTTTTTTCGATAACTGCAAAAAATATCTGTTTCCATTAAATTATTCGAATGATCCAATGCCTGCCCCATACATCCGGCCTGACATAAATTACGAAATGTGCAACCCTTACATTTTTGTATGATATATCGTCGATTGGATAACAATTGGCAGATATCATGCATTTTTTTGGATTGAGAAATATCTAATAATGATTGTGAAAAAATATTGCCCAGAAAGAATTGATCCCGCATCATCAATACACATGGGTAGACATTACCATTGGTGTCAATAACCATCATCCGCCCCACCGGGCACCAGATATCATCTTTTTTGAAGGGTTCTGGCATTTTTAACAATAATCCACTCATACCACAGGTTAGTTCTACTTTTTGATTGCGATTAAATTGCATCTGATTTAAATGGGCAATAAAATTTTCATATGCTGCTGATGTCAGCGGTCTTGCGGAAGGATTATTTCCCGCACGCCCAATCTCTCTAAGATGCAAAAAGCGAAGTAATGGAATATTTTTATTTTCTGCGAAAGCAATCAATTCCTGCCAGTCATTTGCATTTTTTTCCATTAAGGTTGTACATAGATTTAATCGATCCCCGGCACCTGCATCTTGCAGCAATTGTATTGCTTTAATAACACGCTCATAAGTTCCTTCACCACGAATGGCATCATGAATTAAGGGCGTTGCGCCATCCAGGCTGATCTGAACATAAATTTTATGTTCAGCCAAAAATATTGCCATTTTTCTATTAATCAATGTACCATTTGTTAACAGCCGCACAGACAATTTTTTTGATGCATGGGAAAGAATAGATTTTATTTCAGGATGCAGCAGCGGTTCACCGCCACTGATTGTCAGGCTATCTCCGTCCTGTTCTATCAGCGTATCAATTAAGGCAATAATTGAAGAGGTTGGCATTTCTTCGTTGCTTTTTGTTTTAACTGCATAACAATGCGGACAATGAAGATTGCATCGTTTTGTAATATGAATAAATAATGATTTAAGAGATGGTTTTCTTACCTTAGGGGTAATTTGGCTTATCTCAAAATTATTTTTTTGAAGCGTTTGTTCTACTAAATGAATGTCATCAAGTGCATGCGCATATTTAATATCATAATTCTGAACCAGAAACTGCGCAATCGTTTCAAATTTATGGCCCGCAGCCATCATTGTGATAATTATTTTTGCTGGTTCATTGACAATGATCCAGGATGATTGAAAAGGTTGGAGCAACACTGACATATCAGTATTCATATTTGACTGATAATTCAAAAAAGTGGGGGATATATCAGTCTTCATCAAAAAACATCTCTTCTGATTCGTGTTTTTCTATAGATATGGATTGAAGGGGGGTTGAAATGTCAATAAAGACAAGATCCTCGTTTGACAAATTTTCAAAGGATACCACCATACCACTTTCAATCGTAATATTTTCACCTGCATGCATGTTTAATTCATTGTCATCTATGGTAATAAGGCCATGACCGCTTGTAATATGCCATTGATTTAATTGTAAAATATTTTGATATGCGGGAATTTTAGCATCCGCATGTATGACATATTTACTAACAATATAGCTAGGTTGCGCGTCTAATGTTGTAATATTTCCCCATTCCATACTTTGGAATTTGTGAACGTGGTATTCTTGTCTGTCATGCGCTTTAAGAAAAGCAACTGCTTCTTTGGCATCACGACTATTCTCCAAATCAGAAACAAAAAGGGCATCAGGCGTGTCTATCAGCGCAATATTCTTTAGTCGATTTAAGAAAATAAAACGATCCTGTCCCATAGCCAAACAGTTTTCAGTGTTTTGTATGTGAATATTGTCCGAATTATCAATTATGACATTATGTTGAGAGTCTTTTGGAAGATAATCATAAAGGGCTTTCCAAGAGCCGATATCACTCCATTTAAAATCTGATGGCAACACAACGCCTTCATCAATTTTTTCCATAATGGCATAATCAAAAGAGATATTCTTCAATTCTTTATAATGGTTGATATCCAGTAGATTCTTTGCAATAAGTTCTTTTAGGGAATTCAGCATGGAGGGCATATAGTTTTCAAACGCTTCTATAAGAACACTTGCTTTAAAGGCAAACATGCCAGCATTCCAATAAAAATTTCCTGATTGAATATATTTTTCAGCAGTTTTTAAATCAGGTTTTTCAACAAAACGATTGATTTTATAACCATGCCCAATTTTTTCATTCGATGCTTCGATGTAGCCATAGCCGGTTTCGGGATATTCAGGCGTAATACCAAAAGTAACAACATGGCCATTACGAGCGAGTTGGTCAGCCATATGGATTTTTTCATAAAATTTTGACAGGCGATCAATCACATGATCTGCAGGAAAAACAAAGATGATCGCATTTGGGTCAATATTATAAATTTTCAAAACACCTAAGAGAATTGCAGGGGCAGTGTTTCTTCCACAAGGTTCGTTCACAATTAATTGGTCATGATACAGTTTTATTTCCTTAAGATCCTTAAAAATATCATTTGTGTGATTTTTTCCGCAGACAATTTTCAGGTTTTGAATCTCAAACGCCTCAGATAAACGAATGGCTGTATGCTGAATTAAGGATTTGTTTTTAATAAATCTGACCAGTTGTTTGGGGAACATTTCCCTGGATATGGGCCACAATCGTGTACCGCTTCCACCAGCAAGTAGTAGCGCATAAGCCTGGGTTTTGTTCGTCATGATGCAACTCCTTAAATAATATTTTTGCGAACATGCATAACACATTATAGCCATTACAATAATTTCTATTGATAGTTCAGACGTATGTCACCTGTCAACGTTTTTTTTATACTTGCTGATATTTTTGCGCATTGGAATTTTTTTCATTTTCCTTGTTCATCCGATAAACAAACGCAAGCAATTCGGCAACAACCATATAAAGCTCTGGCGGTATCTCCGCCTGTAAGTCGAGTTCCGATAAAACCTGCACCAGATCAGGATCTTCCTTAATTGGGATATCATTCTCTTTTGCAAGGGATATTATTTTTTTGGCGATATATCCTTTGCCTTTTGCTGTAACACGCGGCGCTTTATCTATTCCTTTGTTATATTTTAATGCAACTGCTTTTTGGGTTTGATTCATAATTATTGATCCTAAGCAAATGTACTCAGATGTTTACCTGAACGAGAAATATCATGAAGAAGTGACATTTCATTCAATTCCTGTTCATTTTTAAGATAATATTGTGATAACTGGATAAAAATTCCATGAATTGCCAGTGCTTCTGACAAAGTGGATTCATATGATTTAAACAAATCAATTGTTTCTTGCTGACTGAGCCAATATTCAATACGCAATTGGCGTTGTAATAATGTTGCATCAATTTTAACCGGGCCAATGCGTGACATTTTTAACAGCAGCGATGCTTTTAACATGGATACTGATGCTTCTTTACCCCCTTTTTTCATATCTGAAATATCAATTAATAATTCTCCGGTATAAAAGAGATTATCAAATTGCAATGGCAGCATAAAATACAACTTGCCATGTTCTGTCAGTGTTTTATGATTCAACATCTGCCATTGCTCAAACTGTTCTACCATTTGTTCAAGGCTCAGCTTGATATCCAGATGATCATCATCAATGTTTTGAAGCGCTTCCAATGTCAAAGCCTTCAAATCTTGCTGCGTCATTTTTTTTAAGCGATCTGATGACAGATTTTTTTGTGATGATACCCACTGTTTTAACTTATTTTCCCACATCAATCCAGATCGTTGAAGAAATGCCATTAAAAAATAGGGTGTAATGGAATCCCCTGGTTTGATCGACAATTGAGAAAATAGATGCATCATTTGAAGCATTTGTTTTTGATTGGCAAGCTCAGAATTATTTTTTAGCGATTGAAACAGATTCTGAAATAACTGAAATGGCGATGCCTGCATGGCTGAGCTGCCAAATAATTTCAACATGCTTTGCTGAATATTTGAAGCATCAAAAACTTTGAAAATGTATTGGGGTTGGGTTTGTTCCACTCGAAATTGAGCGGTCTGACCTTTCGCAAGTTTTACAGATGTTTGTGCTGTAAGCTCTTTGCCCTGAACCAACAATTTTGCACGACCGGAGTGGTGAAAATCCAAAACCTTGCCTTTGACAATATCACCTTGTCGAAGCGATAAGCCTTTTCCTGATTGCTTATTTTGCGCATTGATGGATGCGCGATGTTGAACAATTAAATCTTGAAGGCTGCGAATCATAAAACCTCATTGTTCTATAGACTTTAAGATAAAGATTTTGGACTGCGTTGGCGCTTCGTCGATGTACTATAGTACTATCTCCTAGCGCCGCCTTGCCAAAATCTTTATCTTAAAGTCTATATTTATTTATAGGCACTCAGCTTATTGTAATTTTGACCAATGCTTTGAAATTTATTTTTTAAATTCAAAACAAGATCCACTTCACCCCTGGCGATTCCCAATTTCTTTGCAATAACGTCGGATTGCAGGCCGCTTCTGGATAATTTCATAATTTCATCTGCGTTGATGGCATCAGAATTGGGACGCGATTCAAATGTAATTCCCCCTTTTTTAGGAATTGTATGTGTTGATTTATTGGGCGCTGCCCCTTTTGATGGTTTCGACATTTTCTTTTGAAGAATATCTTTAATAATTGGCGACTTTTTAGTGTTGAGAGGCTGTGTAAATTTCATGGTTTCAAAACGATCATTTTTTTCCATGTCCGCTGTAATATCTCTGACCTGTTCGATATTTTTTCTTAATGATAACACCAGATCCACTTCATTTTTGTTCACACCCAATTGTATCGCAATTTGATCTGTAGATAGCCCCTGATGAGACAAACGAAGCGCATCTTCCTGAAATTCCTTGAAATTTTTACTCTTTCCATTTACAGGTCTTTCAATTTCAGCACTTTTTTTAAAAGGCTGTTCCAACACCGCGTTTATTTGGATTAATTTTTGATCCAATTTATCTGTCAAAGCAGTGACAAGTTTTTGTTTTTCTTTGAGCATGACTTCCAGCTTGTAGGAAATAGATTTGGCTTCAGTCAAAGTGGGTTGTAATAGTTCCTCCAATTGTTCCACGGCTATGGATTCTGCATGATCATGACGTACAAATCGTCTCATGAAAATGACAAATAATAGAATAATGACTGCATCCAAGACCAACAAAGAGATGATTAATATTTTTATCATATGAGAAAACTTCCTTTCGATGATTTATTAGCTGATCATAACATAAATCAATACCAATTGCCAATAACCAGAAACGCACTCCAAACCGCTGGATGCCAAAACTGAATTTTTTCAATTAATGCCAACTGCGCTTGCTGCATGGCTTTTGCTTTGGAATAATTATTCTGATAAACATTGCGATAAAAATCAGAAATTATTTTTTGCGATGCATAATCATCAACAGACCATAATGTTGCAATCGCACATTTTGCGCCGGCTTTCACAGCGCCACCCGCCAGACCAAAAGCAGCGCGTTCATCTCCGATAGCTGTTTGACAGGCACTGAGGGTCAAAATATCTATTGATGATGATTGGGATTTATTGATCAATTTTTCAAGGCTATTCATTGTCAGCTTATCATCATGGGTTAAAAGAAATGTCTTTTCTGGTATGCTTCCAAATTCGCCATGCGTGGCCAAATGCACAACCGAATATTTTTTTTCAGTTATTTTTGATTCCAGATTTGATACTGTAAATGCTTCATCCATGAAAATATCGCCCGGAACAATTTTCGTTATGGTATCCAATTCTTTTGAAATACGCGGTAATGCTTCAAACTTAAGCCCATCAATTGTATGGGCCTGTGTTATTCCACAAAACAGCCCATTGGGCGATTTTCGATTGGTTTCACCAAGGCGGGTCAAATGTAATGCAGGGATTGTAACAATTTCAAACTCTTCTAAAAGAAACTGCTCTTCAGGACTGAAAAATATGGAAAAAGGAAGCAGGCGCATGGCACCATCAGATGCCACCACCAATGTCGTAACCTTTTGTTTCTTGAGATCATTGTAAAGAGGTGAAATTATAAGCTGATAGAGTTCTGATGCATCTTCTTCAAAAATGCCCCATTCTGGAATATCTTTTCGAAGTCGATAGATCTTCTGGTTAAACTTTTTTGTATCAATACTTAAGCGCAAATGTTTGAACCCATTTGGTAAGAGAATAATCAAGCCTGGCTGCTTTGAAAATGGGATAAAATAGATTACCGCAGCAGAACCTAATTTACTATTTAACTGTAAATTATTGTCTTTTTGATAAGACACGCATGGATCATCAAAAATATCTTCCAATTCCGCAGATTTGACTTCATCCATTGTATGCCAGGCTTTATGAATATAATGATCATACTTTTCAGATTTTGGTGGGGTTGAATCAGCAAGATTAAAATATATTTCAGATAGTTCAAGATATGCTGGCTTAATGTTTCGATCAAAAATATTTTGTTTTGTCAGATCCCTATGATAGATCTGCTGGCGAATTGGTGCAAGATGTTTAATTGCCTTGTTGTAGTACTTAATTGCCTTTTGAATTTTTCCAATTTTTCGATTCAGACGTCCCAATTGCCAGTTATTTTGATACAAAACATATGAATCGTTTGTTTGCTGGGCATAGAAAATACTTTTTTGTGTCAGAGTAATGGCGTCTTCAAATTGTTTCGTATCCTCATACAAATGTCCTATTTGAAAATATATTCCTGCTGCCAGGCGATGATCATTAATTTTTTTATTTAATTTTTCATTTTCAACATATATGTGATGCGCCTTACGAATACAATCTTTGCGATTTTTTTTATTATTCATGGCCATTATTTCATACAGTCTGGCAATATCAAGCAATAAACATCCCTTTCTAAACGTATCAGGAAATTTAAAAACATATTCTTTTGCTTCTTTTAACGATTGTAAGGCTTCTTTCGTATGATTTTTATCATTTTTTATAACATATACCCGTGCAAGATTAATCTTAAGCTGCGCATGAAAACCATTCTTTTTTAATGGACTTACATTTTTAAGTGCCTGGTTAAAGGCATCAATCGCAGCGTGGTAATGATGTAATTTGTCCATGTGCGCATAGTATAACAATCCAATTTCATTCAGTGTTTCACAATACAATATCACCTGACCAGATTGTTTGGAGATCTGTAATGCTTTATGGTAAAACTGAGACGCCTTTGAGGTTTGGGATAAATACGCATGAAGGCTGCCCAAGGTATTATAAAATCTGACTGAAATTTCAGGCGTGTATTTATCAATAATCTTTAAATGAGGTAACAAAATGTTTTTGGCTTGTATGTGACGTCCCAAAGCTTTTAGGGCGCCAGCTTTCAATATTTGTATCTGAAGGTCGTCCTTTGATAATGGATTATATTTTTTTTGTAACTGGTCCAGATGAACAATGGCACGTTCGTAATGACCATCTATAATCAATTGATCAATTGATTTCGTCCAATTTGGGGTGGCCCACACATGTAACGAACTGAAACACAATATAAAAATAATTTGGGGGATGTTTTTTATCATGGATATTAATATGCGCTTTCGGAATTGAAAATAATTACCGCAAAACAGATGAAACATTCTAAACCAATCATTCTGAAAGATCTTTTGCAATGGTCCGGTTGCGTCCTTTCTTTTTTGCGACCTGCAAACGTTCATATGCACGTTTATACATGGCCTCAGGCGTGTCATCATTTTTTGCCTGAACAGCTCCCAGGCTGACTGTAATACGTCCAACAGTTTTAAAGGTATGACCGGAAATCATCTTACGAATTTTCTCGGAAAGAACAATGGATTGTTGTAAATCTGTTTCTGATGCAATAATCGCAAATTCTTCACCGCCCACCCTGCAAAATAAATCACTTTTTCGGATGTTTTGATCCACCAGAGACGCCAATTGTTCCAGGGCGTCATCACCCACCTTGTGACCAAAAAAATCATTGATACGCCGAAAAAAATCAACATCGAATACAACCAGACTTAACGACCGATCATAACGTTCTGATTTTGCGAGTTCCTGGGCAATCAAACGATAGAACATTCGAGAATTATAGATATGTGTCAGAGGGTCGTAATTTTTTACAAGATCATTGTTGATTGAAACATATCGGCGGATAAAAAGTAAGATCACTGGGATAAAAATTAAGGCAACCAGGGTGTGTATTGCAAGAATTTGAGAAAATGACTGACCTATTGATTGGTTATTCATCACCTGATTCAGTGTATTCCAATATCGATTACAATGCGAATCCAATTTTTGCTGATTAATTTCAACAGGCGTATCATTATATTTATCAATCAGTGTTTTAAAATATTTCCATTGTGTATCAATCCAGTGCATTTGTATAAAAGCATCAGAATCTGTTTGTGTTTTAAAGCGATCTACCACTTTTTCCAGATATGAATCCGCCTGTCTGACTTCATGTTCATACGATTGTTTTTTTAAAATCAAAGCCAGGGTATGCTGCATTTCGCCATGTACAAACAAAGCGGCTGAAGTTGATGCATAACGTGATGTTATTGTTCTGATATAATTAACTGATAACATCAGATGAATTGCAACAAATAAAATTAAAATTGTTGCAATAAAAATTTTATTTATCATCAATGGAAAACCTCCCCTGATTTTATCTTTGTTCTTTATTATACTTTTTGTTTACGAATTCAATAAAAACAACAAACGCTTTCTCGTAATTTATTATGCAATGACTTATACCGCCAATAATGTCAAGTCATTTTTATGATGTGCCAATATTTTTACCTTGAATATTGGCTTAAAGATTGCTAGATATGTTCATCTAACGTTGATTTTTCCAATGATCTAAATTGGATGTTAATACAAAAGTGATTCTTAAGGAAATATTGTGAAAAGATATATTTTTTCCATTCTATTTATTTGGACGATATCAGTAAGCATATCATTATATTGGAATGTTTTAATTGAATCGTCTAATGAAGAAAATACTGCGCTCCAGGGGGCGAAATCCTTTTTTAAACAGGTCGTACTTACAAGATCATGGAATTCGGGACATGGTGGCGTCTATGTTCCTGTAAGTGATAAAGTACAACCAAATCCTTACCTTGATGTTCCATCAAGAGATATCACTGATAACCAAGGAAATAAATATACAAAAATAAATCCTGCATTTATGACACGCCAGATTGCAGAGATTGCAAAGGAAAACTCAGATATTTTATTTCATATCACCAGTTTAAAGCCTATTCGGCCTCAAAATGCTGCCCAACCATGGGAAAAATCAAAAATGATTCTCTTTGAAAAAGGACTAAAAGAATGGTCTGGATTTGTTGAAATTGGATCAAAGAGAATTTATCGTTATATTGCACCGCTTTTTGTTTCAAAAGGATGTTTAAAATGTCATGTAAAGCAGGGGTATAAAGAACATGACATTCGTGGTGCAATAAGTGTAACCCTTCCATTTCAGTCCAAAAAAATAAACTGGAACATCCTCATAACCCATCTGATTGGCGGTGGTGTTGGTTTTTTGTTAATTGTATTTTTTGGTATCCTTTTGCATCGTAATAGAGAAGCTTTGATACGTGAAAAAAATAATGCAGAAAGAGCAAATCGTGCCAAGAGTACATTCTTGACAACGATGAGCCATGAAATTAGAACGCCTATGAATGGAATTATTGGAATGGCATCGTTGTTATGTGAAACCTCCCTTGATGAAGATCAGTTTGAAATGGCCAAAACGCTTGAAACAAGCGGACTTTCATTAATGCATGTCTTGAATGATATTCTCGATTTCTCAATGCTTGATGCTGGAAAACTTTCCATTGAATTATGTGAATTCGACCTCAGAGCCATGCTTGATCGTGTTATGAATCTAATGATCTTCAAGGCAGATGAGAAATATTTAAAGATTGCTTTTCATATTGATGAGAATGTACCCAATAATTTGCATGGCGACTCTGTGCGTATCAAGCAAATACTGATAAACCTGATCAATAATGCCATTAAATTTACGCAGCAGGGCGCAATTCAAGTTGATGTAAAATTGCTTAATCAAACGAATTCTCATGAAACAATAATGTTCAGTGTTACAGATACAGGCATTGGCATTGCCAAGAAGAATATGAAACGTATATTTAAATCTTTCTCACAGGTAGATAATTCTACAACGCGAAAGTATGAAGGCACTGGCCTTGGGCTGGTAATCTCCAAACATCTCGTAGAATTAATGGGAGGAGAAATTGGTGTTGAAAGCGCTGAAGGCAATGGGGCACGATTCTGGTTTACGATCGTTTTGCAAAAAACAGCTGGGGAGGAAAAACTATATAGATCATGATAAACAAATAAATAATACAGGAGTTTTTATAATGGTACTTAAAAAAAAGATCATGCAAAAAGCAATAAGGACAACATTCCTTTTTATATTTATTCTAAGCAACGTCGCATTCGCAAAGGACATTTCTACATTGAATTCTTATTCACATGACGAAAATCAGCGCAGCAACACAACAACAATTAGTGTACAATGGACAGCGCCCACTGTATCAGGGGATAAGTACTATGCTGCTTTTAGCAAAGGTATTACATATGTATTTGATGAATACGATCCTTCCGAACCCGAAGAAGTTCCTGACCAGGTTATTCCCCCAGCCCAGCATTTCAGTTATTCAATTGATAATACATCACATACTGTTGATACAGATGGCGCCTATTATTTCAATATTGTAATTGATAGTGAGGGGGAATATGGTACAACTGCATATATTGGTCCTTACATTATTGATACAACCAAACCTGCACCAGTTAATGTGACCGGGGTGACAGAAACCAATAGTAACAGTATCCAACTAACACTTGAACCTGCCGATGCCAATCAAGTATGCATTTTACTGAATACAACCAATACCAGCTCTTGCAGTTGGGGCGAGATCCCTGAAACCAGAACTCTTGTTTCCCCGACATTAAGTGAAGGTAATAACCTGATATACGCTTTTTTTCAAGATATTGCAGGCAATATGAATCAGGCAAGCCATAATGTCAGTTGTTCCCTTGATACAAGTCAGCAGGAACAAACAGGCCAAAAGGCAGTGACGATCCCAATTCTTAGTATATGGGGAGACATATTTTTTATGGGAATTCTTGTTTTTGGCGGTTTGGTAATCATCCAAAGAAAGAAGTTTTTACATGAAAAATGGTGTTCACATTTTCAGAGATTTCCTAAGTTCCCTTGAATCATAATATCATCATCAAATCTTTCAACACGAATATTTGTTACAGGCACAGCATTCTTCATTTCTAATGGCGCATCCCCTCTACAGACAGGATAACCATCCCCACCCAAAATTTTAGGCGCAATAAAACAACACACCTGATTAACAATTCCTGCCTGTATTGCTGATGAATGAATACGACTGCCCCCTTCAATTAATATGCTGGTTATATTTAATTTTCCCAGGATGGACATCAATAAATGCATGTCAATGCGTTTATTTTTAAGGGGACATGGTAAAATGGTGACTTGATTGTTTTGATATAGATGACCGCGCTTGTTTGAAGCGCTTTCAGAACATGCAATAATTGTTTTTGCGCTTGAATCCTGAGTGATTACCTTTGCATTCAGATTTGTTTTCAGGTGTGTATCAACAATAATTCGAATCGGATCTTTGCCTTTTTTTTCAGGTAAACGTGTTGTCAGGGAGGGGTTGTCATTGTTGACTGTTCCAATGCCCACAAGAATGGCATCATTGGCATGTCGCATTTGATGAACATAATGTCTTGATTTTTCATTGGTAATCCAAAAAGCATCGCCATTTTGTGTTGCAATTCGACCATCCATTGTTGCAGCGTATTTCATCGTCACAAAGGGTATTCCTGTTTGAATAAATTTGCAAAATGCCTGATTGAGTTGTTTTGCCTCATTTTCACAAATGCCAGAAAGAACCTCTACGCCATTTTTTTCAAGAAATTGACCGCCTTGTCCGGCAACATTTGGATTGGGATCAGACATGGCCATTACAACCCTGGCAATACCTGCTTTAAGAATGGCATGCGTACAGGGAGGTGTTCTCCCTGTATGATTACATGGTTCAAGAGTCACATAAATCGTTGCACCTTTGGCATAATCTTTCGCATCATTGAGCGCATTGATTTCAGCATGCGCTCCTCCGCAGACCTGGTGATATCCGCTTCCAACAATCTTATTATCTTTAACAATAACAGCGCCCACCATGGGGTTGGGTGATGTATATCCGATTCCTTTTTTAGCAAGCGTCAGCGCCTGTTTCATATATATTTCATGGTTCATTATTCTTTTTCTTTTGAATGATGATTATTCATATGTGATTGAAGGTATTGTTCCAGTTCAGTCACAAAATCAGCAACATCTTTAAATTCCCGATATACAGAAGCAAACCTGACATAAGCAACACCATCCAGTTTTTTCAGTTTATTCATTATCATTTCTCCAATATTCGTAGATGGAATTTCTCTATCCTCAAACTCACGTAATTCGCGCTCTATCGTATTGATGACATGGTCAATATCATGAATGCTGATATCTCGTTTTTCACAGGCTTTTAAAACACCTGATCGAATTTTTTCACGATTGAATGGTTCCCGACGCCCATCTTTTTTGATTATCGCCAGGGGGATATCCTCAACAACCTCATATGTTGTGAATCTTCGTTCACATTGAACACATTCTCTTCGCCTTCGAATGGCAAGTCCTTCCTTAGAAAGTCTCGAATTCAGTACTTTGTTATCCAGTTCACCACAATATGGACATTTCATCAGGACTTCCTTCCTTCTATCTTAAAAATTTGAATGTTTGTTTCGTTAAATAATGATTTTGAGAGCGTATCCTGGTACCCTTCCTGATAATAAATCGTTTCAATCCCCGCATTGATCAGCATTTTTGCACAAATTGAACATGGATGATTTGTGCAATACAAGGTTGCGCCTGTAATAGATATACCATGAACAGCGGCCTGAATAATTGCATTTTGTTCTGCGTGAAGTCCGCGGCACAACTCATGTTTTTCGCCTGATGGCACATTTAACTGATGGCGTAAACATCCTGTTTCAGAACAATGGGGGATACCAGCAGGTGCACCATTGTAGCCTGTTGCAAGTATTGCTCTATTTTTTACCATAACTGCCCCAACTTTTCTTCGCATGCATGTGGACCGCTCGGAAACAAGATGGGCAATATCCATGAAATATTCATTCCAGGATGGTCTCAATGGGCTATTTTCTTCATTTTGGGTCATTGGCCATTCAATCCTTAGTTTTGAAATAATGGAAACGACTGACACAATTCCCGAACCGCTTTTTCTGTTGTTTCAATCACAGAAGTGTTATCAGGCTGTTTCAAAATTTGAGAGATATGTGATCCAATTATTTTCATTTCATTTTCTTTCATACCGCGTGATGTGATTGCCGGTGTACCAACACGAATGCCGCTTGTAACAAAAGGACTTTCTGGGTCATAGGGGATTGCATTTTTATTGACTGTAATGCCTGCTTTTTCCAATACAATCTGTGCTTTTTTGCCGGTCAATTGAATGTTTCTTAAATCCAACAACATGAGATGATTATCTGTTCCCCCAGAAACCAGATTCAAACCTTCATTCAGCAATGTTTCTGCCAGACAGGCCGCATTTTTTACAGTTTGTTTTTGATAGTCATTGAACGATTCGCTCATGGCTTCTTTTAACGCCACAGCCTTCGCTGCAATAATGTGCATCAGCGGGCCGCCTTGAATTCCAGGAAAAATTTTGCTATTCAAGGCTTTTGAAAAATCTTTTTGAGAAAGGATCAAGCCCCCCCTTGGACCACGAAGCGTTTTATGTGTCGTTGTTGTAACAACATGGGCGTGTGGAATGGGAGAGGGATGCGCTTTTGCAGCAATCAACCCTGCAATATGTGCCATATCAACCATAAAATACGCATCGATTGATTTTGCAATATCAGCAAACGCTTTAAAATCGATAATCCTTGGATATGCACTTGCACCGGCAACAATAAGTTTGGGTTTGTGTTTTTTTGCCAGATCATCAACCACATCAAGATCAATCATACCGGTTTTTGGGCTCAAGCCATAATGAACAAAATTATATAGCTGACCAGAAAAATTCGCACTGCTGCCATGAGTCAAATGCCCGCCATGAGACAGGTCCATCCCCATAACTGTATCGCCAGGATTGAGCAGTGCAAAATAAACTGCCATATTGGCCTGTGAACCTGAATGGGGCTGCACATTGACATAGTCTGCATCAAATATTTTTTTTGCGCGTTCTATGGCAAGGGTTTCAGCCTGATCAACGTAATCGCACCCGCCATAATATCGTGCCCCAGGATAGCCTTCAGCATATTTGTTGGTCATAACACATCCCTGTGCAGCCATAACAGCTTTACTTGCAATATTTTCCGATGCGATCAATTCTAATGTGTTTTCCTGTCTGTTAATTTCCCTGGAAATAGATGCTGCAATTTCAGGGTCAATTTTATTAATAATAGATAAATCCAAAATATTGATTCCTTTCTTTGATATTTAAATCTTTGTTTCACCCAAATGATCAAAAAGTTTCAAACGATCTGCATGGCGTCCTTCATCAAATGATGTTTCCAGAAAAGTTTGAACAATTTCTTTGGCCAAAACATCTCCAATAATGCGGCCACCCATAACCAAAATGTTAGCATTATTATGCTGGCGGCTCATTGTTGCAGAAAAAAGATCATTACAAAGTGCCGCCCGAATACCAGCAAAACGATTGGCCACCATAGACATCCCAAGACCTGTACCACAAATTAATATACCGCAATCATGCTCTTTTTTGGCCACTGATTGCGAAACACGTATTCCAAATTCAGGGTAATTTACCGAAATATCAGGGGAATTTGTTCCCATGTCATCGATTTGAATATTCCTGGATTTGAGAAAAGCAACCACTTTTTCTTTTAATTCAAAGGCTGCATGGTCACAGCCAATACAGATTTTTTTGAATTGATTCATTTTTATCATACCTCGTTAAAAGAATTTTAACATATTTCTTATAAAATGTTTTGAGTACTGTCAATAAAAAGCTTTTCGCGTACCAAAAAACAAATCTTGACCCAAAGCAAAAGACAGCGTATAATTCTCACTTTTATTGCCCAAACAAGTTATACAATGTAACTGTCGAAAATCAGGAGAATGTGAATGAAAAAAACAATACCATTTGATTTAAAAAGGATCAAAGAAATTATACAAACCTATCCCACACCTTTTCATATATATAATGAAAGCGGTATCAAATCAGTCGCACAAGGTTTAAACAATGCCTTTTCATGGAATGAGGGATTTAAAGAATATTTTGCAGTCAAGGCAACACCAACACCACGAATTATAGACATCCTGTCTGAAGAAGGTTTTGGCACAGATTGCAGTTCTATGGCCGAGCTTATCTTATCTGAGCGCCTTGGAATATCAGGTGAACATATCATGTTTTCATCCAATGACACCCCTGCTGAGGAATATATCAAGGCAAAAAAATTGGGAGCCATCATCAATCTGGATGATATTTCACACATTGATTTTATTGAAAAACATGCAGGCGGGCTGCCCCAATTAGTTTGTTTTCGTTATAATCCCGGACCTCTTCGAAAAGGAAATGTCATTATCGGTAATCCAGAAGAGGCCAAATATGGATTTACCAGAGAACAATTATTTGAAGGTTACGCACAGTTAAGAAATCAGGGGATTAAACGATTTGGACTCCATACGATGGTTGCTTCCAATGAGCTGGATATTCAATTTTTTGTGGATACAGCCATTATGCTTTTTGAACTGGCTGTTGAACTTTATAAGGAACTGAATATTAAACTTGAATTTGTCAATATGGGTGGTGGCATCGGCATACCTTATAAACTGGATCAAAAACCGGTTGACATTGCACTTTTGGGTAAAAAAGTACAACAAGAATACAATCATTACATTGTAAAAAATGGGCTCGACCCATTAAAGATATTCTTTGAATGTGGCCGCATGATTACTGGCCCGCATGGTTATCTGGTCTCGCAGGTGTTGCATATCAAAGAAACGTACAAGACATATATTGGTCTTGATGCATGCATGGCGAATTTAATGCGGCCTGCATTATATAATGCCTATCATCATATCACTGTTTTAGGCAAAGAGGACGCACCATTGGTCAAAAAAGTGGATGTTACCGGTTCTTTATGTGAGAATAATGATAAATTTGCCATTGACAGAGAGTTTCCCATTGTTGAACCGGGTGATATTGTTGTTATTCATGATGCCGGGGCGCATGGTTATGCAATGGGATTTAACTATAATGGAAAGCTTCGATCCGCTGAACTGTTGCTTAAAACTGATGGTTCTGTGGAAATGATTCGTCGTGCTGAAACCATTGAGGATTATCTTTCAACCATGATTTTTTGAACCAGGATAACGCTGAATAAGATAAAATAAAACTCGTGAGTAATATTCAACATAAAACCAAACATTTAATCACATTGATTCAAAAAATGTCTCCGCTTATCGTCTCTTTTTCAGGTGGATTGGACAGTAGTTACTTATTGGCAAAGGCTGTTGAAGCCATTGGTAAAAAGAATGTTATTGCTGTTACTGCTCAGGCACCTTTTTTTTCACCATTTGAAACGCAATATATTGATGCCATTATCAATAAAACTGATGTCAGGCATATTGTTTTCGAGCATCAAGCCATGTTAAATGAAACGTTTGTACGAAATCCACCAGATCGGTGTTATCATTGCAAGAAAATGATATTTTCTAAAATTAGAGATATTGCTGATACATTGAATGTTAAATATATCGCTCATGGCGCAAATACTGATGACTTACACGAATATCGCCCTGGAACACAGGCTGTTGAAGAATATGATATCAAAGCACCATTAACTGCTGCACATCTATCAAAAGCAGAAATATCCTGTTCTGCAAAGAAGATGGGGCTTGTAAACTGGAATCAACCTGCTATGGCCTGTTTAGCAACACGTATTCCTCATAATTCAATGATTACAATGGATAAGTTCACCATGATTCATCAGGCAGAACGTTTTCTGTTTGATATGGGATTTCCAGGCGCACGTGTCAGATTACATGATCGTACAGCAAAAATTGAAGTTCGAAAAAAACAATTACCTGATTTTTTGAAAGGAAAATGTCAGGATACGCTTTTTGAACTATTGAAAAATATTGGATTTTTAGATATGATTGTTGATCTTGAAGGATATTGTGAAAAAATATAATTTTGCGAGAAATAAAAAGAACAAAATTGAACAATAAGGAATACCATGATTGCATATTTTGATTGTTTTTCAGGAATTAGTGGAGACATGACCTTAGGCGCATTAATTGATTCAGGTCTATCAGTCTCTGTTTTAAATGAGATGATTCATGCGTTAAAGATCGAAAACACCCGCATTGAAATAAAATCAACCAGTTACATGGGGATCTCAGCAACCCATGCGATTGTTCATACCGGTGCCTCACCCATAAGGCATTATTCTGATATTCGAAACTTAATTCAAGAAAGCTCCCTTTCCCAAAATGTGAAATCCCAAAGCATGGCCATGTTTGAAAAATTGGCACAGGTTGAAGCCCACATACATGGTTGCGATATTGAAAAGGTTCATTTTCACGAGGTCGGTGCTGTTGATTCAATTGTAGACATTATAGGGACAGCATGTGGGCTCGAAGCCCTGGGCGTTGATCAAATTGTTTTTTCTGCGCTGCCTATGGGCAGTGGATTTGTTGATTGTCAGCATGGACGTTTACCCATTCCTGCACCTGCAACAATGAATATCTTAAAGGATGTTCCTGTTTATGGCACAGGTATTTCGCATGAATTGGTAACTCCAACCGGCGCCCTGTTTGCAAAATGTCTGGCACGTTCATATGGTCCCATTCCTGAAATGACAATATTTAAAACCGGTTATGGGGCAGGATCTTACGCATTGACTGATCGTCCCAATCTATTGCGTATTGTTTTGGGGGATTGCAAAAATGTGACTCAGGATAATGCAATTTACGAATCTGTTGGCGTTCTCGAAACCCACATTGATGATATGTCTCCAGAATGCCTGAGCTATGCCGCATCAAAACTGATGACTACAGGCGCATTGGATGTTATTACAATACCGGTTCATATGAAAAAAAGTCGAAGCGGCCATAAATTACAGGTTATTTGTCGGCCTTCAGACATTTCCCGACTAACAGATATCGTTCTGCAAGAAACTACGACCATTGGGGTGCGTTATCAAATCGTACAAAGAAAGGTGTTGAAACGCCAGACGAAAAGTGTTCAAACAAAATGGGGAACGATTGCGGCAAAGGAGATTGTTCAGCCCGATGGATCAATCAGGTTGACGCCTGAATATGAAAGCTGCCAAAAACTGGCAGTTGAAAATGGCATTGGCATTCAGCAGGTATTTCAGGGGTTTTATTATGAATGTTAAACCCGGATTTGGTTTGCCGGTTGCAAAACAGCCCTTTTTTATGATCCTCAATGCTTAGAAGATGCAGGTCAACTTTACCATTGCTTGCCTGTTGGAAATTCAGGTCGAATGATACATCATTTCCTTACTACAGGCAAGCTGATACCAAATGTTGTCCCGCTGTTTCCTGTTTCCACAACAAAGATTTCTCCATGATGATCATTGATAATTCCATAACTAATGGATAATCCCAACCCTGTGCCTTTGCCAACTTCTTTTGTCGTATAAAAAGGGTTAAAAATATGTTCAATTGCGTCTGAAGAAATCCCTGTTCCTGAGTCTATGATGTATATGTTTACTGTCGATTCATCCTTTGCAAGTTCTGTTTTTATCTCAATTTCCTTATTGTTGTTATTGCTTTCAATTGCGTCTCTGGCATTTGTAAGTAAGTTTAGAATAACTTGTTCAAGCTGATTCCCATTGCCATTAATTTTTGGAAGATTTGAATGCAGGGTTTTTGTTAAGTGTATGTCCCTTAAGCGAAGTTGTTCTGTTATCATCGACAATGCATCTTCAATAATCTGATTGATATGAACAGGCTCAAAGTCAACGTCTGATTGTCGAGAAAACGTTCTTAAATGGTTAATAATTTTCATCATTCTTTTAGTATTGCGATGAAACAGTTTCATGTCTTCGAGAATGCTGTTTAAGTCAATCCTTTTTTTTGAAATACTTCGTTCAATCATTTGGATGCCGGTGTGGATAACCATCAAAGGCTGATTTAGCTCATGCGCAATGCCTGCAGCCAGTTCTCCGATTGATGCCAGTTTACTTGCCTGGATTAATTGCGTCTGTGTTTCTCGAAGCGTATCTCTTGACACTGTTATATTTTGAAGTTTTTCAGCCATCAGATTGAGTGCTTGTGCAATCTTTCCAATTTCATCTTTGGAAAATTCTTTGATTCTATAGTTCAAATTTCCTGTAGCCATCTTGCGGGTCGCATCAACAAGCCTTGAAATGGGTTTCATCAAAGAGCGACTTGTGACAATTGCGGCGATGAATGCAAATAATATTCCCACAATCATGCCAATGATCATCATGAGTTGTGTGCGATCGATTATGGTGAACATCTGTTGATGTTTATTGCCAATCCTGATATTTACTTTTTGCTGAAGTTTGTTTAACGAATGTTGAACTTTTTCTCTTATTTTCAAAACAGTACTTTTCATTCTCATGAGTGTATCGCTTGAATTATTGAGCACCTTTTCTTGTGAAACATAGTTAAATATATACTGCTTTAGTTGCTTTGTATTGAATAATAAGTCATTTACAGCATCTTTTTCAGTATCTCCAATAATCTTTTCTAAAACATTGCATTCATCAACGACCCGGTCTAAAGGAACGATAACATCATTTAAACAAATGCGTTTTGTGCGAAAGTGATCAAAGGAGTTCAAAGTTTCTCTGTATATACGATAGATTTTATGATACTGTTGAATCAATAATTGCCTTTGTGATTCATCAATTTTGTAAATCTGCTGATTTAAAGAAAATAGTTCTTTATAGAAATCAGAAAACTTTTGTTTTGCCGAATCAATCAGAAGCGACTTTGTGTCTGAATCAGGGTAAGTCACGTCTTGATCAGTATTGTTTACAATAACTCTTATTTGTTTTAAAATATCAGAGAGATAGATTTTATCTCCTAAAGCGTGTTCCAATTTCAAACTTTCTTTGAATAATAAATCGACATGATTCATAACATCAATTTTATCTGTTTTATCTCTTAAAATGTATAATTCAAATGAGTTTTTGGTTTCTGTGAGAATGCGAATGATCAAGTCAGTTTTTTCACGAACAGGTGTTTCATATGATGTTACTGCACGAAGGGAAGTATAAATATTCTTGTAATTCCTGAAAGATAGCAGGCATAGCGCAATGATAATGCAAAGAAGAATGAAAAATCCTACATTTCGTGTTGTTCTAAAAGACATAAACAGGAAATCCTTATTTGGAAAAGGATAAAAAAAGTGATTCAATGACATCTCCTGCGCCATAATACTTTTCCTTTGGATTAGGCTTTCGACCAGAAATTTCGTAACGTGCGATTCCAAACTGATACTTTTCATGAGTGGAGAACTGGATATCATCTGGATGGCCTGTAAAAAGAAGTCTTTTGAATTCAATGGACCATTTTTTATCTTTCCACTGACCTTTTGCAATAATGTCCGCTCTACTTTCTGAGGGGACAATATTTTTAAACAATGGAATCGTGTCGCCATGAAAATCAATGGGAATTTCGATATCTTGATATGCCGCCTTTCCTTCGTCGCCCTTGCGTTTAGAATAATAAGTGAATCCTTTTTTTGAAATAATTTTTGCAGCATTTTGTTGTTTTATCATTGAAAGGGTACTGATTTTATCATCCGCAAACCCCATTGGATCGCTGCGGCAGGCTTTCCAGTACCATATATCAGTGGTATAGGAATTATCCGCATAAATGCTTAAATCAATGATATCAGGCTCCATACTCCACTTAAACACAAAGTTATCTTCTCTTTCCGGGCCAATAAAATACATTTTTTTTGCTTTGTCCCAAACCAGATTTCGATGATTTCTTGATTCATCTTCATCTGGAAATGTCACAAGGAAACAAATATATTTATCGGTATATACCGCTTTAAGGGTTATTTCAAGTTGACCGATATTTTCGTAAACAATCAGTGGATCTGCATTTTTCCATTCAGGATCATCATCCAGACCATCAATTTTTGGTGTTTTAGCGACTTTTTTCGCAATAATGGACTGCGCTGCATATGTTTGCAAAGCAACGCCCATACAGATAAACAAAATAAGTGCGCCATAAACAATTCTTTTCATGATCACCTCTCTTTTAAATCATTTTTTAAGTCATCCGCCTCCCTGCTTGAGGAGGTGTTTCAGGGGGCCCTGCAAAAGCTTGTGCGATTTGCATCCATTGGTTCGCAATATCCCCTTTTGTTGTAACCGATGTCACATCAGCAATATTTCGTCTTTGGGTAACAACCAGACAAAAGTCGTGTGCATCACCCACAACATGATTTTCTGCATCAGTAGGCCCCCATTCCCATGTCTCACCAGAAGGGCCATTGAGTGCGACATAAATGGGTTTATCAGGTGCAGTTTGCTGCCGATTTTTAAAACTCCATTGAAACGTATTCACGCCAATATGTGCAATATGACGCAGGCGATCTGTTGCTGCTCGTGTAATTTTCAGGGCGTCAATAATATCCTGGCCATGGGCCCAGGTTTCCATCAAACGCGCTGTGGCGGAAGATTTTGCACTCATAGATGGGCCATACCAGGGAAGACGTTCTTTTGGTGATAATGAGATATAAGCTTCAAGAAGTTTTTTTCGATTCTCGCGCCACCATGACAGCAGTTCTTGTGTTGGCATCTGGCCGCCAACAGAATTCACCTTTTTGTGCATCTTTGAATAATCAACAAAACCATCAAGCATTTCTTCCATATCTTTTTGAAAGGCATCCTGATCAGTTGCAGAATAATATGCCGCCCGATCAAAATAAGCAATATGGCTGATTTCATCTTTAATGGTCCAGTTGAAAAAAGGTGTTTTCAATTGCCATGTGTCATCGCTTAAATCTTTAACAATTGCATCCAGTGCATTGTATTCTGCTTCAAGATCTTTACATATTTGATTCATTTGGTTTGTCCTTTATTTTAATATTCATTGTTCAGTTCATACTTTTATCAAAATTTAATGATCTTGAAAATGAATTTTTCGGAATGTTTCAAATCTTGAATGGTGAATTACCCGTTTTTATGACCGGATAGGTCTACAAGTGTATACATTTTTTTTCTTAGCCCTGAAAGGGCGGCAACATACCAGCCCAGGGCAACGCCCTGGGTAAAGATTAACCAATATTTAAGCCCTGTAAGGGCGCAACATAAA
>Ga0272440_1000540_pt1 | contig 31897 bp, 22 predicted proteins | sample SSMMMBAug17_FD_192440 | JGI IMG/M metagenome (GOLD analysis project Ga0272440, IMG submission 192440) | Marine sediment archaeal communities from Little Sippewissett salt marsh, Falmouth, MA, United States - SSM-MMB-Aug17 | ecosystem: Environmental > Aquatic > Marine > Wetlands > Sediment ... | reverse complement strand
ACACTTTTAATTCATCTTATTCATCTTCTTCAGCGTAATCCTGGTTCAAAAAAAAAGGAATGCAATTTATTAAATGAGGAACTTATTATCAGAGATTTCCTTAGTCATTACTCACATACATCAGCAAGAATAATTTTCGTTTTGGCTGGTTCTTCTTCATCTTCAGGATAGACTTCTTTTATGGCAAGAAAAACATCAAGGTTGGAAATAAATAAATCAACGATATGGGGATCAAAATGTTCGCCACGTTCAGATTTGATCAGATCAAGGATTTTTTCCAAGGGCCAGGCATCCTTGTATACGCGTTTATAACTTAATGCATCAAATACATCCAATAAGCCTGTGATACGACCAAAAATATTAATTTTGTCGCCTTGTAAAGATTGTGGATACCCTTTTCCATTCCATCGTTCATGATGTTCTAACGCAATATCAGCAGCCGCACGCATGATTTCACGATCAGAATGTTTTAAAATATCATACCCAATTAGCGTATGGGTTTTGATTATTTCAAATTCTTCCTGAGTAAGCCTTCCAGGCTTGTTCAATATGGTATCCGGGATACCAATTTTTCCCACATCATGCATGGGTGATGCCAGACGTATCAATTCTGCCTGATATTCATCCAGTCCGGCCATTAATGCAAGTTTATACGAATATTCTGCCACACGACGAACATGATGGGCGGTTTCTTTAGAGCGTGTTTCAACCACTTCGCCCAACGTAATGACAACTTCTTTCTGGGTATCCACAACTTCTCGATTTAAGTAAATATTATCCAGTGCAATGGCAACATTGGATGTAAATACCCGAATCATATCCTTTTCTATATTGGATAAAGATTGATTGTAATCTCCCATATACAAAAAGTTTCGTGATCCATTTCTACTTGTAAAATGCCCAACATAATCTGTATTTGATATAATACTATTCTGGCTTTCGGCGGCCTGTTCCAGTAAATTCATAATTTTTTGGGGCACTACTCTTCCCAGGGGCTGGTTCAAACAGTTTTCAAATTGTCCGGTTCCTGCAATAATTTTTAATTCCCCTTCATCCTGGGCGGCTGTAAAACCTGATGCATGAAGATATAACTGATCATTAAGCCCTAAAAGAGATGATAGTTGCGTTAGTGCGCCACTGGCAAACTGCTTTAAAGATTGCAAACGAAATAGTGACACGGATGCTTTGAGAATCTGTTCCAATCCTTTTCTATTTTTTTCAATAATATTAATATCTCGAAAGGAACGAATAGCTGATGTGATCGTTGTAAACAAGGACTGTTCAGTCAGGACACTTTTCATTTTATAATCATTGATATCGTACTGGGTAATTATTTCTCGCTCTGGTGCCTGCCCGGGTTGACCTGTGCGTAAAATAATTCGAACAAATCTATTTTTGAGTTGATCTCGAATATATTTCACAACGTCCAATCCAGAATCATTTGATTCCATCACAACGTCCAGAAGGATCAATGCACAATCTGGATTCTCGGCAATGACTTTTTTCGCTTCAGCACCAGAATACGCGCTGATAAATGTAACCCCTCGGCCTTCAAATTTGAAATCATCCAGCACCATTCTTGTAACAGTATGAACTTCCGCTTCATCATCAACAATCATAATTTTCCAGTTTTTCGTTATTTCCTCATCAGTTTTCGCATCGTCTGCTTCATCCGCAAAAATGATGTCATCATCTTGAAATAAATCGTTGTCTTCAAATTGACTCATGATCAATTATCCTTTGTTTTCTGGCAACCAATATGCCTTTTGATTATTTCTCCCAACTCTTTTAAGGTGACCGGCTTGAGTAAAATATCTTTGATACCGGTTCCTTCAATGATTTCCTGAGTCAACTGATTGCTGTAACCACTTGAGATGATAATTGGAAAATTCGGACGAATTTCCAGCACCTTTTTAGATAAAACCAGACCTGTCATTTGAGGCATGGTTTGATCTGTTAACAATAGATCAAACTGATCCGGATCTTGATTAAATATTTCCAGCGTTTTTGTGCTGCTTAATTGAGATGTCACCTGATATCCCAATTTTTTCAACATATGCTCAAGTGCTTTGACAACTTCCAGTTCATCATCAACCAGTAAGATATGTTCACCATGACCTCTGAAATTTTCTAAAGTGATCTCTTGTTTGTCCTTAATAACAGGTGCATCAATTGATGGAAGCAAGACATGAAATTCTGTTCCGACATTTTTATTGCTTTGGACATAAATATATCCGCCATGATCAATTATAATTCCGTGAACAACAGAAAGTCCCATGCCAGTGCCTTCACCCGGCTCCTTTGTTGTAAAAAAAGGATCAAATACCTGCTCTCTGGTGACATCATCCATTCCCACGCCAGTATCTTTGACGATCATGCAAATATATTTCCCGGCCTTAATATTTGGAAATTGACTGATATTAGATTGATCAACAATCTGTTCAAACAGTTGAACATCAATACATCCTGTTTCTTTTTCCCGGATGGCATGATAGGCATTGGTACACAAATTCATGATAACCTGATGCAACTGTATTGGACTTCCAAGAACTGGATCAGAACGTTTTGCAATTTGCTGTTTTATTTCAATGTTTGCCGGAATACTCGCACGAAGTAATTTCAAGGCTTCTTTTGTAATGGGCTGAATAAACAGCGGCTTTTTTTCCTGATCCCCTTTTCGGGCAAACATGAGAATTTGCTGTACAAGATCTTTCGCACGTTCGGCGGAGCCCATGACACGATTCAGATATCTTTGAATTTTTGGATCATGTGATGTTTCATTGATGGCCATTTGAACATAGGCAAAAATAGGAAATAAAATATTATTAAAATCATGCGCAATGCCGCCGGCCAATGTTCCAATAGCTTGCATTTTTTGGGCCTGCCTGAGTTCAGATTCCAAAAATTTTTTTTCTTTTTCTGCCTGTTTGTGAGCTTCAATTTCATTGAGTAAGTCAAAATTTGATTTTTCTAATTGAATGGTTCTCTCTTTGACACGTTTTTCCAATTCTCGATTGGCAGCGTTCACTTTTTCTGTTTCAATATCTAACAAACGTCCTAAATAAAAATTTGTTCTTTCGTTCATTTCTCGGGAATAGCAGGCATACATTCCCAGAAAGTTGGCACCGACAAAGAAGAAATTGTTGTTAATAAACATGATAATCGGGGTATCTGCATTATAGGCAGCAATTTGATATAGAATGACAATTAACCAGCCCGTAATACTGGCCAATACAAAACGAAGTCTGAATATGGTAAAGCCAAAAAACAAGACAAGGATCAAACCGGCATAGTATGTATAGTTGGCTGGCGGGGGGGCAATGACAGTCATGATAATAATTCCCAAACCGCCAACAATTTCAACAATGGCCATCCAATAATGAATGGAATGAGAAAAACGTTTGAAAAAAGAAAAAATCAATACCAATAATGCTGTGGGACAAAAAAATCCAAAGCGAATCGCCCAGATAGTTTCTTTCTGGTCGGGAATCAAACTGGCATCCAATATGCCAAATAATGCATAAAATACAATTGCCAATGCCAATGATACCCGCATCTGATAAATTGTTTTATTGTAATGATCCTGGCGAAATTGGGGTTCCAAATCTGAGTCAAATGATAATGTAAATAAATTTATGTTCATTGTATATTCCGATTTTTTTACATGGTAATCGGTACATTTTAGCTTGCACCAACAAAGTTCAAACCTTTTTAATCCCCTGCACAAACAGATTAACCTGTTGTGTCTCGGAAAATATAGTTACATTATCACAAAAAGCTGTTTGTTGAAACAATTGTTTTAATTCATCAGCCGTTCGATATATCAGTCGCCAATCCAGGATATGATCCATAAACAATCTGTCTGGATTGGCCGGTGCAAAATTTCCAATAATAAGGTATCCATTATCTTTTAGCTGTAAATAACAGCGATTGACAAAGGCAGTAAAGAGGTCATCATTGAGATAATCTGTCAGCCCGGCAGAATAAATTATATCATGTAAACCAAAATTATGATCCGCTTTACCAATCGCCCATTTTATAAGGTTTACATTCAATAATCGAATCTCTGCTTTATGAGAAAAAATATTGATCTGCTGATCAATATAATGAAGTGCCTGTGAATCGATATCAATACATGTGGCATCAATTCTATCAGAATAATCACATTGGTACAAAAATTCAAACAATTCCCGGTTGGGACCACAGGCCAGATTCATAATATGAATCGGGCCATCCTGAGTATCTTTTTTTTGATCACAAATGGATTGTATTTTTCCGGAAAGTAACTTTTTTCTATTTCTAACCGCCTGTGCTGAGGGTGTATTTAAACACCAGTTATCAATTACAATGCCAAGTTTTCCATCTCCATCAGGGGTATTCTGATATAACATTTCCATCATCATGAAATCACCGGCATATCCCTTTGGTTTGGAATAGGCTCTGTCGGCAAAGCGACTTTTCATGATCACAGGATAGATCTCTTTAAAAATATAGTGCCACATGAATGATTCAGTTGATGTTTTGTCAATACGTTTTTTAAATTGTTTTAATCCATAAAAAAAATAATTCAGAATTTTATGTCCTTTTTTTAAGAGTCTGCTATCCACATGATGTGATTTTTTTGCATTAAGTTCCTTAGACAACGTTTCCATCTGCTGTTTAAAATCTCTCACCATGACATGGATACTTAACCATTCTTTGGTTTGAAAAAAATTTTCTGGTAAAGGTTTGGGGGTATTGTATGTACGATATCCAGTAGATAGTGATTCTGCATACGATTGAAGCGGTTCTCTTTCATCAAGCAATGCCTGAAATTTTTTGCAGACAGATTGTGCCAGAAAATATATTAAATCTCCAAATAGCTCTGGATCACGCGCCTTGATATGTGCCAGTGTTTCTTTAGAAAACACACAAATATCTGAATATTCTTTTGCACGAATTTCTTTAATTTCAGAACCACCATCAAAAAAACCAATTTCACCAATAAAATTCCCTTTATCGACCAGAACTGTAACAATTTTTGTTTTTTGAATCGTGTAAAAAACCTCAATCGCACCGGTTTTTACGTAATAAATACTCCCGGATTCCGTACCTTTCACTAATATTTCATCATGTTTTCTACATTGAAAAGATGTTGCAAATGGAAGGACGCTGTTAATTATAGCTGTTTTATTCATGGTATCATCAATCGTTTCTATCTCATAATTCATATGGTTATTTGTTAAATGCGACATATCATATATATACTTTAATTTCCTTTTTCAACTGCACCGATCAATCGATGTGCAAATTGTGTGAGTGTTTTTGCCTGTGATTTAATTTGTGTGCTTTCATCAGATGTTTCAACCACATGGTTTTGAACTTCATCAACACAGCTAAACACGCGCTCAGTTCTTTCTGATGCCTGAAGTGCATCCTTTGCAATGGAAACAGCTGCTGCTGCAACCTCATCAAGGTATCCGGATACCTGACGTCCCCATTGAATGGAATTTTCAGCATTTTGAGATGTTTCTGCAGCGCGTGCGGCAGCTTTTTGAACATTTTTTGCGACAGCATCAGCCGCAGATACAGTTTCCGCAAAGCTTTTTGAGATTTCATTGGTTGTGGCTGTCTGTTGCTCTACCGCAGAAGCGATATTACTCATAATCGCGTTGATTTCAGCAATGACAGTCACAATGGTTTCAATGGCCTTAATTGCATTCTGGGTGTTTGCCTGCATGCCTTCAATTTTTTCACGAATATCTTCAGTTGCTCTCGCAGTCTGTCTGGCAAGATCTTTCACTTCATTGGCAACCACTGTGAATCCTTTACCCGCTTCACCAGCTCCCGCAGCCTCAATTGTTGCGTTGAGTGCCAGTAAATTGGTTTGTGATGCAATCCCTTTAATTAAATCAACCACTTCACCAATTTCTTTTGCCGCATGCCCCAGTGTATTGACTATAGTTGATGTTTGATCCGCTTTTTCCGAAGCATCATTTGTTACTGATGCCCCTCTTCCTGAATTTTCTGCAACCTCATTGAGAGAGGCATACATTTCATCAATTGCTGTTGCGATAATATTAATTGAATGCGACATACTTTCAGCAGATTCAGCAACAATGCTTAAATTATTGGACACATGACCAGTGGCATCTCCGATATCTTTCATATTATTTACCAACTGATTACCTTTTGATGCCACTGATGACACCTGATTACTGACTTCCTGTGATGCATTGGCCATGTTTTTAATATTACGTTCTGCTTTCTGGGAAATTTCAGATGCCTCTGCTGTTTTTTGCGCCATTGTATCAGAACGTGCCTTTAATGTTTCTGATGATTGATCCAGAATTTTCGATGTTGAAAGAATACTCTCACTGATTTCTGTCACACTATTAAAAACAATATTTAATTTATCGAGTGTTTCTTTTTGATTGCTCATGGCCAGTTTTTGACCATCAAAAGCACGATACATGGCAAGATTAAAAAAACACCCCGCAAAAAATACTGCCATTAATGGCCCAATGGCATTCGCTAAATTGGCATGATGGCATTCCTGGGATAATATAATTGATGTAAATGTATGTCCTTGATGAGCCATGTAATTCAGGGTGATAATACCAGCAAGGCTGACCACTGTCCATATTGCAGACACTCGATTACTAAAATACAAGGCTGCAAACACAGGGATGATAATGAGCCATGAAACAGCCGAAGATTCAAGCCCTCCGGTAAGATATACAAGATAAAAAAAATGCCCATTTATTGCAGCCATTAATCCATTTCCCGATATATTAATTGAACCAGTAAACCGAAAGGTTATGAGCATCAAGATATTGACGATCATCACAGCAAACATACTCAAAGCCAGGTTGGTATACCCCAATGAGATCCATTTTATCATATTCGCAATATAAAAAATAAATCCGATTATTGAAAACATGACAAATTGTCGTGCCCGAATATGATATTTTTGATCATTTTTGATTTTGGCAGGAATAAACCATTCAAGGTATTGCCAGAAGTTTTTCATAGTTCACCTATTATTGGCAGTAAATTGTTGAGATAAATCTAATTTATCATTGCAATCCGTGTGCCTAAAATTGATTGAGCTATTATTTTCTGCTATTTGATTTATTGAGCTTTGAATCACAAATGTGGGACTCTAACATAACGATGAAACTGTAAATGATCCCGCATGGAGCTGTTCAAGAAAGTCGGAATCGGTATTCACCGGCTCGAAAAAATCGGTGGTAAAACGTCCAATGGAATCCTTTTCATGCGTATCACTTCCAGCAATACCTTTAAGTCCCAAATATTTTGCAACTTCCTGGGCCAATAGATTCTCTTTATCGCTGCATTTACCATTATAGATTTCTATGGCATCAACATATTCAAAAATACGTTTTTGAGATGCATTTTTCACACTAGAAATTAATTGATTACCACCAATGATCAAAAAGGCTCGAAATGGGTGGGCTGCTGCTATAAAACCTCCCTGATCAACTACTTTTTTACGAAGTTCTTTTATTGGCACAATCCCTTTAATATTCTCTTTAAAGCCATAAATCAAAACATCGCCATGCTCTGTTGTAATCTCATTGGCACCAATAATAGTAAACGCATATTTTTTTCTTAATTCCTGAATTTTTTCTTCAGGCCAGATATAGTTGTGATCTGTCAAAGCAATGCCATTAATGCCCATTCTTTTGGCATCAAGAATCTGCTCATAAACACGTATGGTTGAACAGGATGATTCCGGAGATGAATGCACATGCAGGTCCATACAAAAATGAGTTGAATTTTTCCGCTTTACAGGGCCAGATATTGGCTTTTCATCAATTGATGAATCCATCTGGCTTTCTGAAAGTGCTTGTATGTTTGTTTCGGATACAATGGAAATATCTTTGGGCGGATTGGCATAAAAGGACGCTATTGTCAAATCCGGTTGATTTTTTTTTGCCATTTCAAATTGAATCATCAGCCTGGCATTTTTTGCAGCATCACCCATTTCAATTAACAGATTGGCACAATGCCTGCACCCTGAACGCCCCAGTGATTTTTGAATATTATCACGAAAGCCTTTACCAACTGTAAATCCAACAGCAGATTTCAAATGATCCAATGCCCTGGGACATTCAGGTGTAGTCCATCGATGCCATTTACCTGATATTTCAATTACTTGAAGGGTATCGAGCGAAAAAATAGCGTTGAGTTGAATGCCATACAAATCATCATCCAGTGTGCCAAAAACTGTCAACTGTTCTGGAGTCAGCCGGTCCACACTCACTACTTTATTGCGTAAATATTTCAGCATTGCTTTCCTCCTGATTCTAAATCCAAGCCTTCTACCAGTGAAGATCCTTTGGAATACGCAGCGCATCGATTATACAAACGTGGATTTGCTTTCACCATCTCCTGAAATATTTGAATATCGATATCCTGATTATCTGGTAATTGTGTCGCCATTTCGCGTGTCATGTTTAAAATAATTCCCTGGCAGGCTTCTTCAAACATAAATATCAACTGACTATCTGAAACATCCTCAGAAACCAGCCCTTTTGCCACTTTTCGAATGCCCGGGCCAATACGAAAATCCTTCAAGCGAGACAATTCGTCAACTGCTTTTATTTCAACGGGATCTATACAATAATCCACATGCGCCTTGATCAATGTAATTTCCATTTCCGGTACCATCACAAAGACATCAAGTGACAGTTTATTGAAGGTATCAATCAAGGTTTGAGATGCGCATAATGTGCCAGAATCAATACTGACAACGCTTGTACTTCTGTTTCTTGAAAATTTGAAACGACTGGGATTGGGCATAATAAATATTCCTTTATTTTTTAACGATCTGGAACACAGCGTCCTCTAAAATCAACATTTTGTCCGGCCATTGCCGCCTCACATGCGTTGTTATAGGTGTGTCCATCACAACCGCATACCGGATCATAAAGCATAATACAGGTAATGGGACGTTCATGGCAAATACCAGAATCACGACACGATTGTTCCTGTTTATGGCAATATTGAACTGGAAGGCATCGGGTATTGTCAAAGCAGACTTTTTTGGGGTTCATTAATATTTCAAGGGGTTGTTTTTGATTTCCTGTCAGTGCAAAACCATCCTCCCAATCCAGATATTTATCTGATTCAACTTTTATACGATAATCACCAGTTGCCAGATCAGTAAAAGAAAATGCCCCACGCACATCTGTTTGTGTTACTTTAGATGCATCAGGAGTTAATTTACCCTGGCTGTCAAATAACAAGTGAGTCAGCGTCACTGTTGCCCCCGAAATATAAGGCAGACACTTTCCCAGGGGACAATTGGGTTGAACGACACCCGTAACCGATGCATTCATTTCAATTGCTGCAAGATAAATATCTTTTTGAGATGATAGACCTTCCTGAACATGAATTGTCATTTTATGTGGCATGAAAAGCGGTCCGCTTGCAGTCAGCAGATAATTTCCGGCAGGGATGCGGGCAAAGGAATAGTTGCCATTGACATTTGTCTGGGTCTTAAATATGGATGATGTGGCTTGAAAATCCGTCTGTTTTCGGTGAAGGACAATTTCAGCATTGGCAATGGCTTGTTTTTGTGACGTCTTTTTCATCAGCACTGTGCCGAAAAGCTTACCTGTTTTTGATGTTGGCACACATGCCCCATGATATGCGATACTGACACCTGAAATCGCAGCCACACAAAAATTATTATACGTCACCCCATCACAACCGCAGACAGGTGTGACTACTGAGGGGCATATATCCGGATATTTCATACAAATTCCCCGACGTTCACATTGCCCCCGTGATTTTGAACAAAAATGGTGTTTCACACAATCGGAGTTATCCAGGCATTCAACTGACGGATCCAGATTGTACGTAATTTCATTGTTTCCTGGCAGTAATTGAAGTTCTCGTTGTTGCGGATCGTATCCACGGGCATCAATATGAACCATGTATGATATGGCGGGAATGGTTTCAAAAGAAAAAAGACCATCTTCAGATGTTTGTGATCGAATAGGAATAATTGTACCCGATGAAAATTGTTGGGTGAGTGTGACGTCGGCATTTTTGATGGGTTTTTGACAATTATTGCCATGACAATCTGGCTTTTTGGATATGATATAGCCATTTAAATTTGCCGATTCAATAATGGGATTCAGTTGAACATCTTTCGTATGCACAGTTTCTTTAGATATTTTGATTAATGCATTCCAGGGCTGAAAACGATCGATGGAAACATGCATTTGATATTGACCGGGTTGGATTTGAACAAATTCATAGATTCCCTGGGTATTGGTTTTCACTTCATACAACTGGCGGTTAGAGATTGTTTGTGATGATGGATGGACAGATGTCAATACCACCTTAGCACCCATTATGGCCTGACCACATATATCATCATTATCGCATTGAACTGCCCCATTCAGGATTTTCCCTTTTAAACGTGATGGGCCAAGATAAGTTGTCAGAAAAAAATCTTTTTGATAAATCTGACCGGGAGTAATATAAGATTTTATCTCAAGTGGTTCATACCCACTGGCATTGACAATTAGTTTATAACTGCCAGGGGGAATGTCTGAAAACATAAACCTTCCGTGCGTATCAGAAATATCCATCCATCTTCTGGCAGGTAGTTTTGAATTGGATTCGTACAAAATTAATTGCAACGCAACTTTGGATATGGGGATTTTACTGTCTTTTTGCATCAGTGTCAGGATTCTTCCTTTATACTGACATAATGTTCCATAAGCGTTCAGATAAAAATTTCTGTTATTTTCCTTATCAGGCTCAAGGACAATTTTTTGCTTAAATGGTTCAAATCCTTTTGATTGAATACTGACTTCATAAAACATGACACCATTAATATGATAATCTGAAGATAAATCATCAAAAACAAAATAACCTTTCTGATTGGTAACAGCATGATATTCAGGGAATGTCATGAGTGTGGGATAAGGAAATACCGGGCGAAGTAAAATACGAATATTTGCCAGTGGATGGGCAGAAGCTTCCTTATCTTTTACTTCCATATGATAAATGTAGCCATTTAATCGGGTCATCGGAACAGGTGCTTCTCTGGTAAGAACAGCTTTGACAAATGTGACATCCGGATGCCAATTGCCATAAGGTCCAATACTAAAGCATCCTTCACCCATTCTAAAAATGTACTGAATTAACTCGCCATGAAATTGTTTTTTATCAAGTACATGCGAAGAAAAATCTTGATAGGACTGGTTGTTAAATTCGGTTTTAACGGGCTTGATAACTGGAAATGCATGGGGCATATCAGGTTTGATTGCAATGGTTTTTCGATAAAGGGAATAGAGTTTATGTTTAATTTTTACCAGATAATTGCCACAAGGTACATCTGCAAAATAAAATCGTCCCTGAGCATTGGTAATAATAGATCGAATTAATTCCACGCTTGTGGGTTTAATTTGAAACAATTGCACTTCAATTTTTTTTACCGGTAAATACCGCTGCAACTGCAATAAGGTTTGTGTGGATATTTGCTCTACTACGATTCCAAAAAGACTCCCTGTTTTTTCATTATCTACTGGAAACAGCATTAAGTCTGCCTGCCGATCTTGATTGTTCTGAACATTCACAATGGTCATGGCAGTTTTAAAGCCCTGGCGAAAAGCCATCACGTAATACCGACCACATGGAATCGATTTGATTGAAAAAAAACCATTGTCACTGGTGCGCACCGGAGGATATTCAGTGGGGTTTACAAAGGTATCCATGTTCATTTCAAAAAAATATTCAGGTGCCAATCGGCTCACTGGAAAAATTCGAACCAGTGCATCTGCAACAGGAATGATTTTACCAAGATAATCAGGATAAACAATTTTACCTTCAATACTGGCATAATCTGATATAGAATCATTCTCAGCAACATCACTTTCATTGGAAATTGTTTGCATTTGATTGACAATATCTTTCAAAGTAGTTGCAGGTGCTGAAATGCCTAAGAAAAAAAATATGCATAAAAAATAGATAATTGTGGATTGCATGTTTTTATTCATTTTAGAATCCTTTTGTGATGCTGATTTTTATTTGATTTTTTGGAAATCTTACGAATGAAAACGCGAAGTTCATTGAATTTAATTACTTTAAAAATATCGGATGCGGTAAATAATGTCAAGATAATTATATTATTTAAATTGACTCTGATACGACCACACGATATATGAATTTTATATCGTTTAAACTTATGAATCGTCTATCCTGTAGACAGGAGATAAACATGCAATTTATAACAGAAATGATTTGTCCCTTTTCTGGATAATATTATTGCTCAAAAAAGGAGTAAACCTTATGAAAGAAATTGATGCAAGAGGACTTGCCTGTCCCGGCCCTGTTTTACAAACCAAAGCTGCCATTGATCTAAAAAAATGGGAAGCATTAAATGTCATTGTTGATAATGAAGCCTCAAAGCAGAATGTCTGTCGTTTTTTGGAATCCAATGGCTATCAGACAGGTGTCAAAGAATATAATGGATATTTTGTCATTACTGGAACATTATCAGAATCATTTGAATCACAGTCTGAAAAACAGGTCACGACACCACAAACTGAGGATAACAAAATAATAGTGATGTGTGCCACAGATCGAATGGGTTTTGGTGATGATGAACTGGGCTTAAAACTGATGATCAGTTTCATCAAAACCTTAAAAGAAATGGGCCCGAAATTATGGCGACTGATATTTGTTAATAATGGGGTAAAGCTGGCTGTTGAAGGTTCGGAAGTATTGGATATTTTACAGGATTACGAAAGAAATGGCCTTCATATACTGGTTTGCGGTACCTGTTTGAGCCATTTTGACATACTTGACCAAAAACGTGTGGGTGAAACGACCAATATGCTGGACATTGTCACCGCAATGCAATTGGCTGATAAAGTGATTAGTATTTGAAAATATAAATTGATCATTCTTACAGGAAATAAATAAAACAACAAATGGAAGGAATTCAAACAATGATTGACAATCTTCTCATTGAAAATAAACTTAGAAAAATTGAAATGTTCATCAGGGAAATTGAAAACGAATCCCCCCCTGTCAATTTTGAAGATTTTTCAAAAAATATTGTATTCAAGCGTTTTGTTGAAAGAAATATTGAGTTATCTATTGAACAAATGATAAATGTCTGCAAACATTTTGTCAGCGCACTGGATTTACAGGAACCAACAAGTTATGCCCATTGTTTTGAAATTATAGCCAACGCCAATATAGTACCCAAAGAGACCCTCCAGACATTTAGATTAATGGCAGGTTATCGTAATCTTATCATTCATGGATATGATACTGTTGATGACACTGTGACTTATGGCATATTCAAGAAACGATTAACTGATTTTCAATTTTTTATTCATGCTGTCAGACAATATCTGGCCAAAAATAATCAAGGTAAATCAAAGTGAAAGAACATAATCATTATATAATAAATCTAGTTGAAATCCAAAGATTGAAAGAAGCATTGATAAATAATGAAAACATGTGCTTTTCACTGATTTTTGGTTCATATGCTAAAGGAAATCCAAGTATCAATAGTGATATTGATCTTGGTGTTTATTATTATAAACCACCTGAAGGGCTTGAAATTCTGGATTTCATCAATACACTTTCAGACTATGCTCAGAAAAAAGTTGATTTAACAATACTCAACAAGGCATCAGCGTTTTTAAGACATCAAGTGATGTTAAATTGTATTCGTCTTTTTATTCATGATCCAGTTATGTATAGAAAGTTCAGGGAACAAACCATAACAGACTTCTTGATTTACAAATATATTTCAAATATTTATTATTTTGATAAGGAATTGTGAGAATAATTGAATATTTTTTAATTTGACTTTTTCATTAATTCAGGCTATTATTAAATAATGATTATTGATTAAGCTTAAGGATTATCGGAAAAATAAGTTGCTATAGAAATAAGGATCTTAAATTTTGTAGATTTCCTTATTCCTTAATGTATCGGAAAAACAAAATCCTGGTTTATATTGGTTCAAGTGCAATTCCGCTTGCTAACGCGCGCGGCTCTGAAAATTTCGGCAGCTTTTAATCTGAAATTCCGCTTGCTAACGCGCGCGGCTCTGAAAATTTCGGCAGCTTTTAATCTGAGCCGCGCGCGTTAGCAAGCGGGACTGTACTTGAAGCAAATATCAAACAGACTTTCCGAAATCGCACAAAAGTTAGGCTATTCTAAAATTTGCCCGAAGGGCACTATGTTTATTTATCAAAATATTTCAGATGAGAAAGGTTACTCATGAATACAACCAGTTCACGATTTGAACAGATGTGCAAAAAACTAAAAGTAGTTGGCTATAAGCTCACTCCACAAAGAATGGTCATTCTAAAAATATTATCTGAACGTACAGATCATCCCAATCCGGAAAGTATCTATGCGGCACTGAAAATGAAACTTCCCACGACCAGTCCTGCAACTGTATATAAAACGCTGGCTGTATTGAAAAAACTAAATGAAGTTCTTGAAATACAATACAGTAATGAAAGTAACCGATATGATGGAGTCAATCCCAAACCACATCCCCATATATATTGTACACAATGTAAAAAGTTTTCCGATCTGGATTTATTACCATATGATGGATTATTTATAGAGATTGAACAGCAGACAGGATATCAGATTCACACCATGAATCTTTCAATTGAAGGGATATGTCCCAACTGCCAGTCACGTTTGGATGCAATTGCTGTATCCGAAAAAGAAGATAATAATTATGCGTTTACGTAATCGATTAAATATTATGCTGTCGGGCATATTTATCGCCGTATTGTCACTATTTGCAATTATTTCTTATACAATGGAGCATCAACAGGCCAAAGAAGAGGTTTTGCAAACCGCTAAACTCCTATTGGAAATGGTTGCTTCAATCAGGCAATATACCATTGAAGAAATTGCACCACTTGTCAACGACAAGAATGGGTATCAACCGCAAAGCATACCCGCATATGCCGCAATTAAAACTTTCGCGCATCTCAAACACCGGCTGAAACAATATGAATACAAAGAATCCATGCTCAATCCAAAAAATCCCATACACCGCGCTGCTGAATGGGAAGTCGAGTTGATCCGTGCATTTCGTAATCAAACAGATTTAAATGTTATTATTGGAAATCGTCACACACAGACATCTGATTTTATGTATATGGCCATGCCGATGAAAATTTCAGATAACAATTGTCTTAAGTGCCACAGTACATCATCTGTTGCACCAATAGAAATTGTAAAAAAATATGGAGAAAATGGCTTTGGATGGACAACAAACGAAGTACTGGGTGTAAAGATTATCACTGTGCCAACATCATTAGCGCACCAAAAGGCACAGAAAAGCGTATTTACTTTACTGATATCAATTATTTGTGTCTTTGCGTTAGTAATGATCGCAATCAATATCATGTTGAAAAATTCAGTTATTCGACCAATTCTTGATATATCTGAAATTGCAGAACAAATAAGCTTTGGTCAAAGGTCGATATCTGCATTTCCAGATATTCGGATCTATGAATTCAAAAAATTGATTGCAGCCATTAAACGACTTAAAACCAGCCGTGATCATACGTTAAACCTTTTGAATCAACGCGCCGGAACGCGCATCGACCCGGTTCAGTTTAACATGAAGGATGTACTGTCTGAATCTGAAAATGTTCGACCACAGTCAGAATCAGAAGTAGAAATGTAGGAAAATGGGATCTTTTATCTGGATATTACTGTCCATTTTCTTTGGACTGATTTATAGTTTTTTCAATACATTACCAGGATTATTCACCACTGTTTCTGTTGATGTGGTGTGGTGCTTATTTTTGTTATGTATTGGTGTGTCCTGTGCGCGTTTTTTGAGTTATTTAATTAATGACATCCTTTTTTCAAAAATACAGGGAAAAGCATCCTCAGATTTGCTTCGATTTATCATATCTTTTATATTGTATACCTGTATATTGACATTGTTGTTTAAATTTGCTTTGGGATGGAATCTTACTGCACTGTTAACAACCTCTGCCTTGTTAACAGCCGTTGTTGGTTTTGCATTACAGGCAACCCTTGGAAATCTTTTTGCAGGTGTTGCCATTCAGATTGAACAGGCATTTTACATTGGCGATGTTATCCGCATTGGCAGTCGTGTCGGACGAATAGAGGCATTGCAATGGCGATCAATCAGTATTCGTACCTTCGATGGTTCCAGATTGGTCATTCCGAACAATCAAATATCCATAGAAACTGTTGAAGTATACCCGGCAAACAAACCTGTTCGGATAACCGCAATCGTTCCTGCGCCAATACATGCCTCACCGGAATCAATTATGAAATTGATATTAAAAATCATACTGGCAGCCCCGGATGTTGATACTTCTATTAAACCACTTATTCGCATTTATGAATACAATACAGTGCATGGTATCATAAACTATCAGATAAGATATTTTGTAGATAATTTTATGAAAAAGCATGTTGTCGATGGTATTGTAAAAGATCGTATCTGGTATGCATTTGATCGAAACAATATACAATTACCCATCATGCCACTTCTCACATCAGAATTGCTGGATAGTTGTACTCAGATGCAAACACGCAAGAAAGTGAATATTTCCAAAGAGACGATTGAAAAATGTATTACATCTATCAGTTATTATTCTGACAAATCGCACCAAAAAGTTAAAACGATTGCGCAAAATGTAAAAATATTCACCTATGGAACTGGTGAACCTTTGTTGTATACTGAGCCTGAAGTTTCAGCAATATATTATATCTATCGGGGGATTGTTAAAATCAAGCAGGCTGAAAAGATGAATAAAGATTTAGATTTTCATATTACTGAAATAGATTTGTATGAACATTGGCCATCAGATGATCTAAAGAAAATACATCAACAATTATGTATGGTTATGGGACCCATTTCAGAGCAACTCGTGCGGCAGGCCGCAAATAGAACATTGGATACCAGGCAACTATATTTGCTTCTTGCTGAAAATATTGAAAATAAAAATGAACAAAGCAAATTTCTTTCACTTGCACCGGACTATTCATACAAAATAATTATGACAAACGCGTGGTTTCATTCGCGAGACATCAGCATGACAGATGCCTTTGCGCAGGATGAAACGATCTTGCTGGAGGTTCCCGATGAAAACTAACCATTTTTTTGTATTTTTTTTTATCTGCTTTAATTTTATTTCGTGCGTATCAGATTCTGAAATCAGAGCATTATATACAAATCGCCCCTGTCATCAACAAATTGTGATGAATACTGAAGTAAAATGCGTGCAAAGTGAACCATGTTGTGTCACACCAGACAATAAAGAAATAATAACATTTGATAATGATATTCTTGAAAAAAATATTGTCTTCGACAAAACGATCTGTCCTTATTCGCGCTCACTGGCAAATCTAAAATGGGAACCGGCAGTATATTTTGATTATGACAAACATGATTTGACGCAAACAGCAAAAAAGCGTCTGGAGAATAATATTCGATTTTTGTTAAAATATCAGGATTCACGTATTGCTGTTCGTGGGTTTACAGACAATCGCGGCAATCATGCCTATAACCAGAGACTGGCGAGCAGACGTGCGCTTACCACATTGAATTACTTAAAAAATAAGGGAATTCATAAAACGCGTATTGTCATTTCACCAGTGGGTGAAACAGCACCACTTTTACCAAATAAAACTGTAGAAAATATGGCCATTAACAGGCGGGTTGAGATGTTATTGCTGGATAAATCGGGTCAACCTGTTCCTTATGTTCTGCTTACGAAAGAAATGATGGCATTACTTGATCAAGAAATTGATAAGATAACTTTTTGTAAAATTTGGAAAAACAGAGTGGTATGGTATCCTGGCATTTTTTTTCATGGGAACAATAATTATTTGAGTTCTCAAAAAGAATTAAAAAAGCTGGAATTAAATATTCATGTGTTGAAAACACATCCAGAATTCATGATATCAATGAGAGAGTTTTCGTCAAATAATGCACATAACAGGCATTCACTGGAAAGAATTCAATATGTCGAATCAATAATGTCTCAATCATCCATTGATAGAAATCGCATTCAGGTTGTGCCACCTGAAGATACGTTGATTTTTCACAGGCATGCATCAGTCGTGAATAAATTGCCATGCGTTGAAATGTTACTGTTAGATAATCGGGCGAGACCATTTTCGGTGATTGTCAAAGTCAATTAACAATCCTGAGTATCCAAAATACTCATCACAATACACCATCTCCCAGGGCATATGTAAAAGTTGGGGGAACATAGTGCCCTTCAGGCAAATATTAGATTAGCCTAACGTTTGTGCATTTTCGGAAAGCCTGTTTGATATTTGCTTCAAGTAAAGTCCCGCTTGCTAACGCGCGCGGCTCAGATTAAAAGCTGCCGAAGGAGGTAAATTATAACAATGAAAGAAAAAACTAAGCTCGCATACTTAATTATCATATATTTAATAGCTTATTTCATGCCGTGGGATCATCCAGCGATTCGTCAATCGGGTTTAGAAGCATTCATGATGCTTCAGGAATATGCGAGGGAACATGTGCTAAATTGTCTGATTCCCGCTTTTTTTATAGCTGGTGCAGTTGCTGTATTCGTTTCTCAGGCATCTGTTTTAAAATATTTTGGTGCAGAGGCTAAGAAAGTAATGGCATATTCAGTGGCATCTGTTTCAGGTACAATTCTTGCCGTATGTTCATGCACAGTATTGCCTCTTTTTGCAGGGATTTACACACGTGGGGATATTCAGCCAGATCTATTCAAAGAATTGTTCATGGATCCTTTTTTCCAGATGGTTGGCTTCCTCCACTAATTCTGGAAATAGTTGGTGAACCTTATTCAGATTATGATTTCGTGAAGCAATTTCAATTTGATGAGACAGATGTTGCGACTGCACAGCACCGATGGTTCCGGATGTACTTTTCAGCCGGTGGGCTGTATTGCTCAATGTTTGAAAATCAGAGTTTTCCACAGCATGCTTCATTTTATTCATAAGTTCAGGTAGATCTGCAATATACATTTGATAGAGTTCATTCAGCAGCTCGGCTTTGCCTTTAACCCGATGTAACCCTGTCTGTCGATCCAATGATGGCAATCTGTTGCCCTGTTCAGTTGATGGGATGCTGTTTTCTGAAAAATTCTTGCTGCGGGTATTTAATACACGGGTCATAATCCACTTAAGTTCGTTAAAATTAACTGGCTTTGTAATATAATCATCCATGCCGGCATTGATAAATTTTTCACGATCTCCTTTCATGGCATAGGCTGTCAGTGCAATGATTGGAATATCGGAGTTGATTTTTTCATTTTGCGTGGTGCGAATCATTTTCGTTGCTGAAACTCCATCCAACTCAGGCATTTGAACATCCATTAAGATTAAATCAAACCGCATCTGTTCCATGGCTTCCAAAACCTCGTTTCCATCGTTGACAGAAGAAACCTGATGACCGGCCTGGTTTAACAAACAGGATACAAACTTTTGATTCAATTTGTTGTCTTCAGCAAGCAAGATACGCAATGGTGCCATTTGTTGTCGATCAATTTCATATTGAATGCCAACCGGTTTTTTGGAAATATCTGTTTGTGATTTTTCAAACACCACTGTAAAATAAAAGGTACTTCCTTTTCCAGGTTGACTCTCAGCCCAGATTCTCCCACCCATTAATTCAACAATTTTTTTAGAAATAGACAATCCTAATCCTGTTCCCTTACGCTTTTTTTTGGGCGAATTATCCACCTGTGAATATGTTTTAAACAATTCCGGGATTTTGTCTTCTGGAATCCCCTGACCAGTATCAGATACAGAAAACATTAAATGCACAGGATATATTTCATTATATAAATTTTTAACTGTAATAATTATCTGCCCATCATCAGTAAATTTAAGTGCGTTGCCTGCGATATTTCGGATCACCTGTCCCAGGCGATGTGGATCACCATTTAAATATTGTGGCACATCCGGATGAATGTTCAGGGTCATTTCCAATCCCTTTTGATGTACTTCAACTGAAAAAGGTTTGAGATTGTTTTTCATGGTTTCATACAAATCGAAATCTTCACAAATGATTTCAAGCTTCTGGGCTTCAATTTTAGATAAATCAAGAATATCGTTGATAATGGCAAGCAGCGAAGCCGCAGAATTTTTAATCATGCCAATGGTTTCTTTTTGATCATCAGAGAGATTGGATAACAATAGCATTTCTGATGCGCCAATGATACCACTGATTGGTGTTCGTATTTCATGGCTCATATTGGCTAAAAAAATGCTTTTGGATGAATTGGCACGTTCCGCTTCTTCTTTGGCTTTTGTCAATTTTTTTTCGCTTTCAACCAGTGCGATTTCCGCCTGTTTTCGTTCTTCAATTTCTTTTTTTAATTGATCATTGGCCTTTCTGAGTTCACTGGTCCTGGATTCAACACGTTGCTCAAGATCGTCATGTGCTGTTTGAAGCAATGCTTTTTGTTCTTGAAGAATCTTGCCCGCTTTTTTTAGTTCGGAGACATCACGTGCAATGCAATTGAGGGTGGGTTTTTCATCATCAGTACTCCAGTAAAAATTGATATTCCATAAGAAATGCTTGATGCAATTGTCATGGATTCGCATTTTATTTTCAACCACCACATGCTTTTGTTTCTCCTGAATCCATCTGGAAATATTTTTTTTGGCACTTGTTCGATCTTCAGGTTCCAAATAATCAAAAGCGTTTTTTCCAATGCACTGTTCGAAAGATTTGCCAAACAATTTTTTAACCGCGTGATTGATAAATAAAATTTGTCCCTCAACATCAATTTGAACCACCAGGTCATCCATTTCTTCAACAAGCAGACGATACCGAATTTCACTTCTTTCCAGTGCTTCAAGTGCCAACTGACGATCCGTAATATCGCGTGATACGACCGCAACATGTGTTGGTTCTTCATTTTCATCACGATAGCAATAATAGCGAACAGAATAAAATCGTCGTTCCTGATTTTGAAATTGAAACCAGGCTTCATAATGAACTTCTTTTCCAGAAAAACATTCATCCAGATGTTTTTTGATGATATGCTGGTATGCATCTGGCCCCCATATCTGGCTCACATCATGCCCGACAATTTTTTCTCGCGGAAGTTTATGCGCCTGACAATAGGATTCATTGATTGCTTCGTAGCGATATTGTCTGTCGATAAGGGTCATGAATTCTCTTGAAGAATTTGCAATAAATGCATATTTGCGCCATGAATCCTCAAGTTTGTTTCGTTCTGTCATATCGCGCGCAATGCAAAACATGACTTCTTTATCGTACCATATGCCGGAACTGGCACAGGTTTCAACAGGAATTTCGTTATTTCGTTTTGTGATCATGGGAATTGATGTGCTTAACATTTTTCCCTGACGTATTTGATTGAAAATATGTAATATTTCTTTTCTATGCTTGTCTGGATATAAATCATATATGTATAATTTTTTTATTTCATTTTTTTTGTATCGTAACCGCTTACTCATAAAGGTGTTGCATTGAAGAAGCTTGCCATCGGTTCTGATAATAAATAAAAAATCGCCAATTTTATCAAATAATTGTTTGAGATTTTTTTTACTCTGTTCCAATTCAGTTTCCTGATGCATGAATTAGTTCCTTTGTTGTTGAAGTTTTTTTAAAAACAATAAGCTTTTGGGTGCTTTTCCAATACAAAAGGGAATAAAACGTTCGAGAAAATATTTCCCTTCGATCAATGCATCATTGGAATATTTCAGCCGATGCGTCTGAAGAATATCATGGTTGGAAATCCAAAGCAAATGCTTGATCGTTCCTTTGGAAAGATTGAGTTTATTCGTTTTTTGATTCACACATTTTGAGCAACAGATGGCACCTTTTTGAAGATCAAAGCAGCAAGTCGTATCCGAAATCTGGTCCAGTTTTTTGTGACAATGATGACAATACAAAAAATTGGGCGCAAATCCAGAAATCGCTAAAAAACGTATTTGGAACATGATATGCAGTATATCTGCCGAAACTTTGTTTTGATTGAGTTGATCAATCACAAACAAAAACAGATGATAAATAAGGTCGTCAGCCGCTTTATCTTCAACAAACAAATGAATCAATTCTGCCCAATAGCTGGCATAAGCAGTGTGAATGACATTTGTCCTGATTTTTTCAAAGGGCCGGATCAGGGAGGCTGTCTGAAGTATTGATGGTTTAGTGCCTTTTCCCGGGCGAATAACAAGTTCAAGCAGGTAAAACAATTCGAGTATTCCACCAAATCGTTTGACACTCTTTTTAGCAGATTTCGCAATAACTGATATTTTGCCATATTTTGGTGTGATAAATGTCAGGATGAGATCTGTATCACCATAATCGATGCGGCGAATTAATATGCCCTGGGCGTTTATTAGTTCCATCAGACTCCTTGTAATAACTGAAAATACATTCCCCCTTCATATTTTAACGTCGCAAACTGATCCGAGTAGCCCTGTACAGTTTCGCCTGTCCCCAAAAAAAGATATCCATCTTTTTTGAGTATTGAAGTAATGCGTTTGAGTATGCGTTTTTTTAGATCTTCTGAAAAATATATCATGACATTTCGAATAAAAATAACGTCAAAAGGTCCAAATCGTCTTGGAAGATCTAATAGATTCTGGTATTCGAAGAGTGTTATTTTTTTTATGGAATCATTAAGCTGCCAGTTATTGCCATTTTTATAAAAGTATTGATTTAAACGTGCCGCAGACAGACCACGCTGAATAGCAATTTCATCATATTCGCCAATTAATGCATGCTCAACGGAGCGTGCCGATATATCCGTGCCCAGTATTGAAATACGATTGATAAAATTATGCCCCTGACTGGTGGTTTTTCGAAATTCCTGTGCAGTAATTGCAATTGAATACGTTTCTTGACCTGTGGAACATCCGGCAGACCAGATATTGATGTCCGAGGTTTGACTTTTTTCAATAATGGCAGGAAATATGATATGATGCAAGGCCTTAAATGGGTATTGATCTCTGAACCACAAGGTTTCTTTGGTGGTCACAGCTTCGATCATTTTATTGAGCATGGATTCAGATCTTGAATTTTTTAGTTTGAAATACAACTCTCCAAAATTATTGCACAATGACTCTTTTAACATTCGGGCAAGCCTGTTTTCCAGCAAGTACCCCTTTGAGTTATCCAGCGCAATCCCACATTTTTCCTGAATCAATTGCCGAAACAATTCAAATTCTTTTTGTGTAATTTTCATCAACGATTATTTTCCATTAGATGTTTTTGACAAAGATTTATCATTTAATAGTTTATCAGTAGACAGGATTAAAATCAATTCATTATTTTGTCGAACCACGCCTGCCATGAAATCGCTTTCAATACCGCTCACATTGGCTGGTGAGTGCTCTACGTTGTCCTTATCGGTTTGAACCACATCACCAATGGCATCAACCAAAAGTCCTACTGGTTCACGTTTTAACACAATGTTATGACTTTCTTCTGATATCACACGTTGTGTGAGTCCCAGACGAATGCCCATGTCAAAAATTGTTACAACCTGCCCCCGCAAGTTTACCAGACCACGAATATGTGTTGGGGAATGCTGGACTTCTGTTATATCCAGGACGCGGTTAATCTCGCGCACTTTGAGTACATCAATACCAAATAAAAGTTCGTCAATTCGAAATGTTACAAATTGAATCATAAAATTATCCTGTTATGAACCTGAAAAATTGTTTCAAAATTACACACCTTCTTCGTCAAGAAACTTTAAGATGGCGTCGGGATCAAGAAAGAAAGTCAGGTATCCTTCAATAAAGCCAGATCCCAGGAAGCCTTTGGGCGTATAGGCATCGCGCGCAATATCTTCTTGAATGTCCAGAATATTGATAATGCGTGACACCATAATTCCTGCAACCGGACCATTGGTTTTTGGAATAATCAGGTATAGTTCATCAAGTTCCGGAAGCGGGTTGACCGCCAGAAAATTTTCCAGCCGAATCAGGGGTAATCCTTTACCATTATAATTAATATACTCTCGCTGGCCGACCAGATGAATATTTTCTTTAGAGACCAATTCCAGTCTGGAAATATTGGATAATGGCAGGCCAAAATATTCATCAAGGGCATTGTTGAATAATAGAATCGGTTTACGTCTGGAAGCTTCTTTTTTATCACGTTCTTCCTGCTCTCTGCGACGTTTTTCTTCGGCACTGATTTCTGCAAAACGCAGAAACGCAAAATCTGCAATACCTGCAGTATCTAAAATCATTGCAACGCGGCCATCACCCATAATGGTTGAACCAGAAAAACATTTACAGTCTTTAATATGTCGTGACAGGGGCTTTACAACAATTTCTTCATTATCAAACAACTGGTTCACGGCCAGGCCAAAACTATTTGATCCCACCCGAAGGACCACAATATTAATATTTCTTTCCAATGAACTCAGTTGGGAAACTTCCATAAATCGTTTGCCATGATCTGCCGCAGTTGGCGATTCAACAGTTTTTACGACTTGTGGTTCTTTTTTGGGTTTTTTATCAGATTTCAGCCCCAAAACTTCATTCAGCCATACCATTGGCAACAATCGTTCTCTCAGACGCAGCACAGTGGCATCACCTACTTTTTCCATGCGCCTGGCAATTTCTGATTCTTTAATTGTGACCAGTTCCTGAACATTGATTTGTGGAATGGCAAATATATATCCACATGAGCCAACAATCAATGATGGTATAATGCTCAAGGTGAGTGGTAATCGTATGATGACAACAGTACCTTTGCCAACAGTTGTATCCAGATCAACGTGCCCCCCCAGTTTTTCGATATTGGTTTTAACCACATCCATCCCGACACCACGACCAGAAATATCAGAAACTGTTTTAGCTGTTGAAAATCCAGGCAAAAAAATCAGGTTGGTTTTTTGTTTGGTACTCATTCGTGCGACATTTTCCTGCGTGACCAGATTACTACTAATGACTTTTTCAGCCAGAACATCAGCATCAATACCGCGTCCATTGTCAGAAACCTTGATAATAACTTGAGATCCTTCGTGACTTGCTGTTAAATGTATCAAGCCGGTTTCCTGTTTATTATTTTTTACCCGAACTTCAGGTGGCTCAATACCATGATCCAGGCTATTGCGAATAATATGTGTTAATGGGTCAGACAGGTTTTCCAGAATAGACTTATCCAACTCAACTTCACCCCCATCAATGATAATTTCTGCCTTTTTATATAATTGTCGGGCAATATCTCGGACGACGCGAGGGAATTTATTAAAAATACTCGAAAGGGGCTGCATTCTCATGCGCATAATGTTTTCCTGGATTTCGCTAGTGACCAGATTTACGTTTTGCATGACATTAATTAATCTGGGATTGTCATCAACCTTCTCTTCAATTTCCTGGCGAAGTTGATTTCTTCCCAGAACCAGTTCGCCTGCAAGATTCATCAGTCGATCAATCAAATCAACTGGAACGCGAAGGTTTTCTGTAATATGTGCCTGGCGGGATCTTTTTTGTTGACGTGCCGGGACAGACTGTTTTTTGGGAGCTGGTTTCGTTTGTGGTTCAATATCAATTGTTTTTTTTGTGCTTTGCGTCTGTGCCGGCTGAATTTTTTTCTGCGTGTCTTTAATTTCTGTTTGATTAATTGCACCAAGCAGGTCTTTTGACAAGAATTGGGATATATTGTTTTTACTGAAATCAAGACCATTGCACAACAGTTCTTTTTCCATGATAGATGAAACAAGCATATGGTGATATTGCGTTTTCGGATCCGAAAGTGTTCGATCAAAATCATGCGTAATACATTCGCCCAATGATTTTATGTCATTGATCAGCTCGTTGAAATCAACCGATTTTTCTGTTAGATCTTTTTGAGGGTTAACCCAGACAACAAACAAATTTTTCTTTTTTTCAACAATGGATTCAATTTTGCTGTTATCAATTTCGAATGTCACCTGATCAGGTCCGGAAGCTTCCAATTTGAGTCCGGTTTCGGTACTTAAAGAAGAAACACGCATATAAGTAGAATCAGATTCCTTCACAGATGTTTCAGCGATAATAGCACCATCAGGTACATCAATTTTTTCAGCATCCTTTATTTCTGTATCAGTGCTTGATTTTTCAGCTTGCGGTTTTTCCTTTTCAGGTGGTGGTGTTTTTGTCTCTGATGGCTGACTGGAAATATCGGGTTGAACTTTTTTAATTTGAAGAATCAGTTCGCGAATGGTTTCCGGATGAAACAGATAAATTCGTTCGTTTGGAATATCGATGGCGTTTAATAACAATTCTTTTTCTAAAATGGTAAAAATGATCATGTGGAATATGGAAGAAGTGTTTTTATCATTATCAACAAAGTCAGAATAAACATAAGTTCCAAAAGAAATCATATCATTTAAAAATTCTTCAGGGGATCTGTTTTTATCCAACAGATCAGTCGCGCCATATATCCAGATCGCATACAATTTTTTTTCTTCATGATAGCTGTTGAAAAATTTCTCGGGTGTAATATCACATGCCATATGATCCGGACCATGAATATCAATATGGATCTTGTTATTATCTGTCAGCACAATGCTGCCATTATCAGTTTTGCTTTCAATATCAACAGAAACAGAAATAATGTCTTCTTCCAATGCTTCCTGAGATTGGTCTTCTGGTGTGGAAATACTTGATAAAACCTCGGGCTCAAGGCTTTCTTGTTCCTGTTCCTGAGTGCTATCTTCTGAAAGCTTCTCAGAGAATTCATCCGATACGCTTGCAGATGATTCTTTTTCAGTGCAAACATCTGTATTGGCAAACAATTCTTGTTGAATCGTGTTGGAATCCGCTTGATGAATTTTTTCTTCAGGAATCGCTGGTGATGATGTTTTGATCTCAGCACTTTGTGATTGGGGAGATGATACGGTTGATGTGGATTCTGTCTGGGATTTTTCTTCGAGAATTTCATTCAATCGCTTGATTTCATCAGTACAATCCACCTGATTACTGGCATGAACATCATCAATCATAAAACTGAGCTTGTCCCCGCTTTGCAATAATGCATCAATATTGTTTGCATCAGGAATCATTTTCTTGTTCCTGATTTGCATGAGTACATTTTCCATAATATGGGACAATTTCATCAACGCATCGAACCCAAGCACACTTGAAGAGCCCTTGATGCTATGAATGGCACGGAAAGCACGATTCACAACTTCAGATGAAACATTCTCGCCTTCCTGCTCCATAAGTAACAAATCCGGCTCCAGAGAATCCAGATGATCCCGACTCTCTGCAACAAACTCCGAAATTAATGTATCTTCAGTAATTCCTGCCATAATCTAAACCTTGAATCTTTTCATACTGTTACCAAGTTTGTCTGAAAGCACAGTCAAATCTTCCACCACTGCCATTGAGTCGGTCGAAAACGTCCGGGTTGCCTGGACAGTTTCTTTCATACTTTTTACCGCCTTCATGGCATTTTCAGTATGCCTGGCGGATTCAACGGCTTTTTCTGCAATGGTTTCCATCTGAGAGGCCTGATCGTTAATCTGATGCGCAATATCGACACCTGCATCAATTGAATCTTTAACAGTCAGGGAAGAATCATCGGCCTGATGCGCACATTGACTGACATTTTTTGATACCGAATCAGCCGAACTCGCAGCTTCAGTGATGCTTTTTGCAATTTCATTGGTTGTCGCAGTTTGTTCTTCAACGGCTGATGCAATCGTAGACATAATATTATTTATTTCAGTGATCACGTTAACAATGCTATCAATAGCACGGATAGAGGATTCAGTGTTATTCTGCATGCTTTCCACTTTTACCCGAATCGTTTCAGTGGCCCCGGCTGTTTGTCTGGCGAGTTCTTTAACTTCATTGGCCACAACAGCAAATCCTTTTCCAGACTCGCCCGCACCGGCAGCTTCAATTGTTGCGTTGAGCGCGAGAAGATTCGTTTGTGATGCAATATCATTGATCAATTCGACAACCGCCCCAATTTCTTTGGCCGCACTTCCCAGGCCATTCATCATGTCCGAGGCCTGAAGTGCCTTTTCAGATGCTTCCTGCGTGACATTTGCCCCCCGGCCCGAGCTTCGAGCAACTTCATTAAGTGAGGCATACATTTCTTCGATTGCAGTGGCAACATTGTTTACTGATTCTGACATACGTTCAGCAGATGTGGCAACATTATTTAAATTTGATGAAATTTCGCGCGTGGCTTCACCACTGGTCTGAATATCTTTGGCAATATTACTGGCTGAACTTGCAAATGTGGACATTTGCTGACTCATATCCTGGGCAACTGATGCAACATCATCAATCAATGCAGTGACATTTGCTGTGGCACCTTCTGTTGTTTCAGCCTGCTTGCTTAGATCTGCCATACGTTGTTGTAAATCATCCGCCGATCTTTTCAATGTCTTTGAGACCTGAGAAATTGTAGAAACTGTTTCATTATTATTTCTGACAATGTGCTGCATATTTTCCATGCCAGAATTGAACAAATTTGAAAAATAGCCAATTTCATCTGTGCGATTACCAAAATCCACCCGCATGGTCAGATCACCATTGACAATATTATCAAAAACATTTCGTGTTGATTTCAATTTTTTGCTGACATATTTAAACACAAAAAACATTGACAGTCCAAAGACCATTATAAAAACAAGCGCGAGAGAGATTGCCAGAAAAACAGCTCTTCCCATCTTATTGTGAAAAAATATTTCTTTTTGCACAATGGCTTTTTCAACAATCAATGTGTGATAACCTGTACCAACGATCCACTTCCAGGGTTCAAAGTATCGAACATAGGATTCTTTAACAGAGTTTTCAGCAAGTTTACTATGGGGCCATCGATAGCGGATCATCAATCCTTTTGGTTTATCTTGAACCATTGAAACAATATTTTCAAAAAAGGGTTTATTCGTATCTTCAATGACTACCGGCTTCCCATTGGGTAAATATTGTTTGACAGAAAGACCTTCAAGCTTTCTGTTCTCGCCATGCATGATCAGATTGAGGTCTGTGTCCATGACCCAAAAATAGCCATCTTTCCCATAACTCATGAGTCGAATAATCTCAATGGCCTTATTTTTAGCATCTTTCACATCAAAATTTGCATACAGCCCTGTTCCAATTATCCATCCCCAGGGTTTGAAATATCTGACATAAGCAATCTTTTTGCGAAATTTTTCCCAATTATTGGGATCAGACCATCGATATTGAAGAATAGCACCATCAGGATAGTTTTGCTTTGCTTCCTGTGCCATGTGTTTAAATAGAGGCGTTTTACTTCCTTTGGCTGTCACAAGTCGTCCATGTCTTTTATATTTTGCTAAATTTTGTCCCTCCAGTTTGCGAAATGTTGGATTGAGAAGCATTTTATATTGTGTATCCATAACCCACACATATCCATTATTACCAAATCGCATGGATTTTAGCAAAGCCAGCATTTCTTTTTGTGCAGCCATTTCCATGAACAGATCTGGTGTACCTGACGTACTGTCTTTTGTGATTTTATTATATTGTTCCTGGAGTAAATTATATGGCATATCTAATAATAATTGTAATCTATTTTTGTAATCTTCCAATAATTGTGTTTCATCATTCCATTGCCTTTGGATACGGTTCAACAAAACCATTGCTGTATTGAGTTGATCTTTTAAATAAGCATGTCTACGTTCAAATTGTTCCTCTTTATATGCATTAAGTTCGGTTTTAATCATCGAATTTTCAATGTACGCTGCAACGATAACAATTGTACCTGCTGCACCAAAAATGAATAGACCAAACATAAGGATTAATTTATCCCTGATTTTCATTTTTTTTAAAAGCATTCTACGACTCCATTTAATAGCCATCTCATCATATATCGATTACAACACGATTTCGACCGCTTTCTTTGGCTTCGTATAACATTTCATCAGCCCTTTTTATCATACTTTCCAAAGAGTTTTGAATGGTTGTACAAACACCGCAGGAAATGGTGAGTTTAATTATTTTGCCATCAGCTTGAATTTCAGATTTTTCAATCATTTTTCTTATTTTACCAAAAACCAGCAATGCACGCTGACGATCTACATTGGTCAGAATTACACAAAATTCTTCTCCGCCGCATCTAGAAACAACATCAGTTTTACGCACATACTCTGTTAATAGATTAGCAACATGTTTCAGGGCAATATCGCCAACATCATGACCATAGGTATCATTGATTTTTTTAAAATAGTCAATATCTACCATTCCTACAGCAATAGCCAAATTGTCACGCATTGCGTTTGAATGAAGGTTGTTTCCAATCTCATAAAGATACCTACGATTATAAAGGCCTGTCAAATAATCTCTTATGGATGCCTCTCGTATTTCATTAATTAACTCAACAATTTCGATGTTTTGTGTGACCCTGCAATAAAATTCTTCATTCAGAAATGGCTTGGACAAAAAATCATTGGCCCCTTTTTTTAAAAATTGTGCTGAAAGGGTTTCGCTCGTATTGGCTGACAGGCCGATAATGGCCATCATATCTTTTGTAAAATCTTTTCTTAATTCTGAAACCAGTTCAAACCCATCCATGTTGGGCATTTCGTAATCTGTTAATATGAGCTTGAGATCAGGGTGCTGTTTGACTTTTTCCAGGGCATCAAGACCATCATTGGCAGTAATAACATTAAATTTGTGTTGTGTGAGCAATCGTGAAATCAAATGTCTGAACGTTGCTGTGTCATCAACAACGAGTGCCTTAATTTTCCGGTTATTTCTCAGTCGTTTGATTAAATGAATGACATAATCTATGGCATGCATCCCCTCTTTTACAATATAATCTACAACATTTTTAGATAAAATTCGTTTACGCACTTCATCGTCAAGCGTACCTGTAAGAACAATGGATGGTATTTCCCTGGAAAGAACCAGGTCAACAATTTCACCATCAGGCGCGTCGGGAAGGTTTAAATCAAGAATGGCAAGAAAAAAAGAATCATTCTCATCAAGTATATTCCGTGCTTCTTCATAACTGTGGGCAACTTTTGTAATAAAATCAAGCTCCTGTGTTACTCTTGAACTTATCAATCTTGCCACAGCCTTATTGTCTTCAACAACTAATATACGTTGTTCGCTCATACAGATTTCCTTGTTTTGAACCTGATAGATCTGACGAACTATCAGGGCTTGTTTATTGGATTGTTCTTACCTGTATAATATCTAAAAATAACCCAGGTTTCAAGGTAAAGCCAATTAATATCAATATGATCAACAATTACGCAATATTCATGCCATTTTCTATTGAAACATTATTTTGATAATTGTTTAAAATAAAAGAAAAAACATTGAAAATCAATTATATATTTAAACAAATTAATAAATTGTTTTTTGTGCCATAATGGCATAAAAATTGCCTTTCCATGAAGAGATGCGCAAAATATATTTTTCATCTGATCCCGGGAAAACAATGTATTCAAGGAATTTTTCAAATTTTATGTTTTGCCGGTTACAATGCCATGAAATGATTGACTTAATAATTTTAGTATTATATATTTAAATAAATCAGGTGATCCCAATAAAAGTATATAGATTGTCCAACTTTGGTTTTTCCTGGCATAGTTATTGTCTCGTTCCCACGCTTTGCGTGGGAACGTATTTGGAGTACTTTGCGTCCCGTGCCATGTATGTGGTAAACAAAAAAAGTTATTGGTAAATGCAAGTTCGGAGAAAAAACAATATTTTCGGAAGTTTGCAACAAAAGAAACCAGTAACCAATCAAAATAATTAGAAATATAAAATATGTGATGAGATGACACCAAAAGCTAAGGAAATCTCTGATAATAAGTTCCTCATTTAATAAATTGCATTCCTTTTTTTTTGAACCAGGATTACGCTGAAGAAGATGAATAAGATGAATTAAAAGTGTCTCATTTCATCTTATTCATCT
>Ga0272440_1000539_pt1 | contig 31924 bp, 22 predicted proteins | sample SSMMMBAug17_FD_192440 | JGI IMG/M metagenome (GOLD analysis project Ga0272440, IMG submission 192440) | Marine sediment archaeal communities from Little Sippewissett salt marsh, Falmouth, MA, United States - SSM-MMB-Aug17 | ecosystem: Environmental > Aquatic > Marine > Wetlands > Sediment ... | reverse complement strand
ATTTGCTTCAAGTACATTCCCGCTTGCTAACGCGCGCGGCTCAGATTAAAAACTGCCGAAATTTTCTGAGCCGCGCGCGTTAGCAAGCGGAATAGCACTTGAACCAATATAAAGCAGGATTTTGTTTATCCGATACATATATTTAACAAATATAAATAGTTCTGTCAATTAAAAATTACTGCAAAATCCACCAGGGTCCCCATGCCAGAATTCCGCATATAACAAAATGGCTTTCCACAAAAAAATGTAATCGCGTATTGGATACCAGATGTTTTCTTTCATAATATTGCAAAAGGTAGTAAAAAAATATGGCAGAACAACCCACAAAAACAGTTGTAATATGAGTTAAGCCAAGAATATAGAATACAGATCCCCACAAAAATAAACAAATGCTTAGAAATCGTAACATTCCCATTGTCTGGCGCTCACCCAGTACACCAGGCAGCGTTTCCTGCCCCACAATTCGATTCCCTTGAATGTCCAGTAAATCAAAGAAAGCGCATCTGGCAAAAACAAGACCGGTAGACCACATAAACACGACCAGTGTTTCTGATGTAATCATTCCATTTGTTGCAACAGCAGGAAGTATTGATGTTACAACTCCCCATGCAATGGCAATGAGAATCGTTTTTGAACCAGGAATATCTTGAATTTTTTGAATTCTATAGGAGGTCACCCCTGATGAAAAAATTATTACTTTATAGGCCATGCCTAAAACACTCATCATCAGAAGAATCAAAAAAGCGATAACGCCTTGAAAATAAGCTAAAATCAGCCCTGACATTCCAGATGTAAAGGCCATAATTAACAAAGGAATCCGGTATCGTTCATAAAAAGCAGCACGATAGGGATAATTGTATCGTTCTGCTTTTCGACTGATATAATTATTCAATGTATGCATGGATAATACATACAAAAAAGCCATCATAACTTGTTCAAATACTGGTGTTATGCCTAGCATACACATACTGGCAAAGGCCAGACAACCCGCACCAAATGCAACAAATAAATTTGTAAATAACAGGGCCTGCTGTAATGCCTGCCATGATTTAAAAAAATTACCCGACTGTGTTGATGACATCGTTTCCAGGCAATGGCATACCCGATTGATTATCCAGTTGGGTGTGGAAGCACCGGCTGTTATTCCCACATGTTGATAGTCTCTAAATTCTATCTCTGGCAATTCTATTTCTGTTTCAATATGATATGAGGGAATATTTTGCTGGCTTACTATTTGGGCCAGACGTTTTGTATTGCCGCTGTTTTTACCGCCAACCACCACCACGGCATCTGAATGCCTTGCAATTTCTTTGACTTCAGCCTGACGCTTTGATGTGGAATCACAGATCGTATTGAAAATGAGATAGTGCGGATGATTCGATTCAATATAAGCAGACACTTGAGAAAATAAATCATGGTTTTGGGTTGTCTGCGCAACCAATATGGCTTTTGAAAAATCAGGTAATTGCTTTAAATCTTCAATGTTTTGAATCACATGGCCATTGCCCTGGGTATATCCCATAAGGCCTTTAACTTCTGAATGATCCAGATCTCCCAGAATCAGCGTATTAAAGCCAGATTTTGCATATTTATGAATAATTGTCTGGACTTTTATCACTCTGGGACAGGTGGCATCAATAACATGAAAACCATTTTGTTCCAGAGCCAATTTATCTTGTGGCGGAACACCGTGCGCACGTATTAATACAGTCCCCTGACCTTTTTCAGGGATATGATCCAGAATAAAGATTTCTTTATTTTTCAATATTTCAAGAACCTGAGCGTTATGGATCAGCGGGCCATAAGTAAATACAGATCCATCAGAGCGATTGGATGCATCCAGTACCATATCCACCGCCCGACGAACTCCCATACAAAAACCCGCTGTTTTAGCAAGTGTCAGTTTCATGTTGGTTTTAAGATGACCTGATGGTCGACAAGGGATAATGAATAGATCATGGCTTTAAGGAATTTTTGATCACCAAAGATATTGGTCAATTTGATACCATCATCGACAGGCTCAACAGTATCAACGGCTTCCATGACCAGTTCTTTGTTTTCATCATGATCATTTAAAAGATATGCACTGGCTTCACACATGGTAAGACTCCTTAACTTATTGATTATTTTGAAAGAAATCGGATAAATAGTCATTGATTAATAGTTCCACCAGTCGTGGAAGGGGAATAGCAGGTGCGCCTACAATTTGAACGTTTTCCTGTGAAATGGGAATAATAATTTTTCTGGCAGGACTATTCGCAATGGCTTCGGTCATCATTGGGGTCATTTCGCCCATCATGGCATGTGCAAGGACAATGGCAATGGTACCAATGATTACATCAGCATGAGCAACCGTTTGTACAATGGCATTTTCTCCGGATGCCCCACGATTCGCTCGTGCTTTCAACATCTGAGCGGTTGCAATGGCATTGGTTCCCAGTGCAATGATTTCAATGTTTTCGCTGTATTGTTCTTTAATTTTTTTGATAATCGTGGCACCAATTCCACCGCCCTGACCATCAATGACACATATTTTCATGATTGATCTCTCATTTTACAATTTTTTAAATCTGCATGTAATTAATATTTTATAATATAATCCCATTATGAAATTTATGCAAGATTTTTCATCTTGCATTTTTAACCTTTCACACCTATAATGAGTAAAAAATTAATTTACATGCCGTGTGGCAATGAACCTGGATACAATAAAACAAAGATAGTTGAACCATGACAAAAACGACTACTTTCCGACAATCGCGACATTCTGATCGATTTGCCTATATTGGTCGATGGGCGATTTACTTTATTGCTATTGGCTTGATTGCAGGCCTTGGCTCGATCATTTTTCATTTATTATGTCAGCTGGGCGTACATTATTTTATGGATATGTTTGCCGGCTACCGACCGCCTACCCCGGCTGGTGAACATCACTTAATACTTCCCACAGATACCCCATTAAATAAATGGCTGCTTTTAATATTGCCCGCCCTGGGTGGTCTTGTGAGTGGCTGGCTGGTTTATACCTTTGCGCCTGAAGCTGAAGGACATGGCACAGATGCTGCGATTGATGCCTATCATCGCAAAGGCGGTTATATTCGGGGTCGTGTGCCATTTATTAAAACCATTGCCTCTGCAATTACATTGACAACTGGTGGTTCAGGTGGTCGTGAAGGGCCGATTGCACAAATTGGTGCCGGGTTTGGATCATTTTTGGCCACAAAATTAAATTTATCCAGTCGTGACAGACGTATCATGATGGCTGCGGGCATTGGCGCAGGTGTTGGCAGTATATTTCGTGCCCCTTTAGCAGGTGCATTATTTGCTGCTGAAGTATTATATCGCGATCCAGAATTTGAATCAGAAGTCATTCTACCAGCGGGGTTGTCATCAGTTGTGGCTTACTGTCTTTTTTGCCTGACATTTGGTTGGGGCTCATTATTTGAATCCCCGGATTTTATTTTTCGAAATCCCCTGGAACTTGGTCCTTACCTGATACTTTCATTGGTCCTGGTTGTCATGGGCGTGTTGTATATCAAAGCATTTTATGGCATCACATCCCTGTTCAAAAAAATTAAGATGCCCAATCATTTTAAGCCTGCGCTTGGCGGTTTATGCACCGGCATTATTGGATTTTTTCTGCCCTGGACACTGGCTTTTGGATATGGTTATGCCCAACGCGCATTATTTTGTGACCTGACAATTCCAGTCTTGTTATCCCTGGCATTTGGCAAAATTTTGACAACCTCTTTTTCCATTGGTTCTGGCGGAAGTGGTGGGGTATTTGGGCCATCAGTGGTAATTGGCGGGGCGACTGGCGGTGCTGTCGGATTAATGTTTCATGCAATAATGCCGGGGGTTGTGTCTCAACCTGGTGCGTTTGTTATTGTTGGTATGGCTGGTTTCTTTACAGCTGTTTCCAATACACCCATATCCACAATTATTTTTGTCAGTGAAATGGCCAACTCCTATCACTTATTGTTACCCAGCCTTCTGGTATGTTCGGTAGCGCATCTGGCGTCTAAAAAATGGACAATTTATCAAAAGCAGGTTCAAAATATCATGCATTCTCCGGCACATGCGGGAACGTTTTTTGTAGATGTATTACAGGAAATCCATGTATCAGATCTTAAAGAACGTTTAAAACAGGTGAAATGTATTCCTGAAGAAATGTTATTTGTGGACTTTAAAAAGTTCTTTTCTACAACCAAACAACACTATTTTCCTGTAATTGATAGTAATAAACGCCTGAAAGGGATATTCTCCAGTACAGACATTCGTTCTGTTCTTTTTGAGCCAGACATTGAACATCTTGTCGTGATGAAAGATATTGCCCATACAGATATTATCACCACATGTCCGGCTGACAACCTCAATTCTGTTATGAGAAAATTGACAATCAGTAACATTGACAGCTTGCCTGTCGTTGATAACGAAGATAAGACGAAACTTTTGGGGATGTTAAATCGCAGGGAGGTTATTTCTTTTTATAATCAAAAAGTTGAGGAAATGAAAGCACTTAAGCAATAATCTAAAAATCTGTATTTATAAATAAGGACTGCTTTTTGCAATACAACAGGATTATGGAGATTATTGTATATTGCCAATCGGTTTGGCCAACATAAACAGCGCAGGAAAAATCATGCACGAAATACCCGGTTTTGAAATACAAGATAAAATTTTTGAAAGTAACCACACTATCATTTACAGAGCAATCCGCAAAGGCGATGATTTACCGGTGGTTTTAAAAATACTCAATGGGGATTATCCCTCACCAGAAGAAATCAATCGCTTTCAGCATGAATTCAATATTATCAAAAAATTAGAAGAAATCAGGGGAGTGATTGGCACGCATCATCTTGAAAAATTCCAAAATACCCTGGTGATGGTTCTAGAAGACTTTCACGCCAGTTCGCTGGATCAGCATATCCAGAAACATACCATCCCTTTTGAAGACGCGCTGAATATTTCCATTCATATTTCAGGCATTATTGATGAAATCCATAAACGAAATGTTATTCATGCGAACATTTACCCGGCAAACATTCTGATTAATTCCTCTGCGGATCAAATAAAAATAGTCGATTTTGGTTCTGCTGCTGAAATATCCCGCAAGCACCCCGTACTTTCCAATGTTGACCTGAAATGGATTCATCTGGCCTATGCATCACCGGAACTTACAGGACGAATGAATCGTTCGGTGGATTATCGGACCGATTTTTACTCATTTGGCATTACTCTCTATGAACTTTTGTCAGGTAAAAAGCCTTTTTTCAGTGAAGATCCGCTGGAACTGATACATTCTCAAATTGCCAAACAGCCCACCCCCTTGCATCAGGTCGATCCAAAAATTCCCCGACCCCTTTCCGACATTGTTATGAAATTATTGTCCAAAACGGCTGAAAATAGATATCAAAGCGCGAGCGGTATACAGTCAGATTTAAAAGAATGCCTGGTACGTTATCGTTCTACCCAAACCATTTTACCTTTTGAAATTGCCAAAAATGATATCCGCAATGTATTTACCCTTCCGCAAAAGCTATATGGACGAGAAATTGAAGTCAAAGAATTGCTTCAAGCCTTTGAACGTATTTCATCCATCGAATCTGGAATGAAAAATACCAGCGAAATGATTATGGTATGCGGCTATTCTGGTATTGGTAAAACGTCCCTTGTTAATGAAATGCAAAGTTCAATTATTCGGAAACATGGTTATTTTATTTCCGGCAAATTTGATCAACTTCAGAGAAATATTCCATACAGTGCAGTGGCAGCAGCTTTTTCTGAACTGATGCGGCAAATCCTGACTGAAAGTGAGGCCAATCTCACCCTCTGGCGAAAAAGACTGCTAAAAGCATTGGGCAATAATGCCCAGGTGATCATTGATGTTATACCTGAACTGGAGCTTGTTGTGGGAAAACAGCCATCAGTGGCAGAATTACCCCCGGCTGAAGCACAAAATCGTTTTAATATCTGGTTTAAGAAATTTATTAATGTGTTTACCCGTCCAGAACATCCACTGGTCATTTTTATGGATGACCTCCAGTGGGCTGATGCCGCATCACTGCAATTGATTCATGTGATGATGACCTCCCAGGATCATTCTTTATTGTTTATTGGTGCCTATCGGGATAATGAAGTTGGCGGTGCACATCCTTTAATACTGACATTGGATGAAATTAGAAAATCAGGTGTACTGGTCAATCAGTTGTCGTTAGCTCATCTGGAATTAAATCATATCAATCAGCTCATTTCGGATACACTCAATTATCTCAAAGAACGTACATCACATCTGTCGGAACTGGTTCTGGCCAAAACCAATGGCAATCCATTTTTTATCAATGAGTTTCTTAAATCGTTGTATGGCGATAATTTACTGGCCTTTGATCAACAAAATGGCGTGTGGGAATGGGATCTTGAAAAAATTCAGGCACAGGGGATTACGGATAATGTCGTAGAATTGATGGCAGGTAAAATTCAAAAACTGGATACCAAAACACAGAAAGTACTGAAAATGGCATCCAGTATCGGCAATCAATTTGATCTGGAAACCCTGAATATTGTGAATGAAACCCCCTCGGAAAAAACCCTTGAAGCCCTTGAAAGTGCAATTTCTGTCGGACTCATTGTCCAATTGGATAAAACAAAATTACCCATCAGTCAGGGGCATTCTCCCAAGGCATTGTTTAAATTTTCTCATGATCGTATCCAGCAGGCGGCCTATTCTTTAATACCCGAAAAAGACAAAACAGGTCTTCATTGGCGTATTGGCAAGCTTTTGATCGAGAATATTCCAAAGGATCAGCATGAACAACGCATATTTGATATTGTCAATCAATTAAATTTTGGTGTGGATCGGGCATTGGATCACAAGGAGAGAACGCATCTGGCAGAACTAAACCTTGTTGCCAGCAAACGTGCAAAAGCATCCGCTGCGTATGAACCTGCATATCGTTATTTAAACATTGGTATCAGGTTACTGGATAAAAATTGCTGGAATGAACATTATGATCTGACACTCAATTTATATATTGAAGGTGCTGAATCCTCATTTCTCATTGCAAAGTTTGATGAAATGGAACATCTCGTTGATGTTGTCATTAAACACGCAAAAGGCGTATTGGACAAGGTAAAAGTATATGAAATTCGCATCCAGGCATACATGGCGCAAAATCATCCCATGAAGGGTGTAAAAACAGCCTATGAAATTCTTCGTATGCTGGGTGTTCGTTTGCCGAAACGACCAAATAAACTGAAAACAATAGCAGGTTTGCTTCGTACACAATTAAATATTGGCCGAAAAAAAGTTGACAGCTTATTTGAAAAGTCTCCCATGACCGAGCCTTACAAACTGGCGGCAATGCGAATTATGTCAAGTGTGGCGGCAACTGTATATTTTGCCTATCCCCCCTTGTACCCCATATTGGTTTTCAAGCAGGTCAATCTCTCTGTGCGTTATGGAAATGCATTTGTTTCGCCTTTTGTTTACGCGACTTATGGTTCCATTATTTGTGGTGTTGTCGGAGATATTGAGACTGGCTATCGTCTGGGAAAGATGGCACTCAAACTGCTGGATCAAATTAATGCAAGAGAAATGCGCTCAAAAACACTTTTTGTGGTCAATTGTTTAATCAATCATTGGAAAGAGCATTTAAAAGATACACTTCCTGCTTTTCAACAGGCTTATACCGCAGGCATGGAAGTTGGTGATCTTGAATTTGCGGCCTTATCCGGTTTTTTGTTTTCTTACAGCTCCTTTTTTATGGGAAAAGATCTGGCTGAGCTGCACACAGAGATGGAATCATACAGTGATGCCATTCGACAATTAAAACAGGAAACAATTTTAAATTCACAGGAAATTCATCGTCAGGCAGTGCTTAATCTTTTGGGACGCTCCCATGATCCAACGAAATTGATTGGTGATGCCTTTAATGAGGAAGAAAAACTTCCCAAGCTTTTGGAAGTAAATGACAAAACAGCTTTGGGACATTTATATTTTAATAAAATGCGCCTGTGTTATTTGTTTCATCAGTATCATCGTGCCATTGAAAATTCAAAACTTGCGGAACAATACCTTGAAGGCGTTACAGCAACACATACTGTTGGCCAGTATTATTTTTATGACAGTCTGTCACGAACCGCCATTTATCCATTTTCAGACCGGAATATTCAAAAAAAGATCATTCGGCGTGTCCAATCCGATATCAAAAAAATGAAAAAGTGGGCAGAACATGCACCCATGAATCATTTGCATAAGTATCATATTATGCAGGCGGAACTATGCAGGGTAACAGGTCAGCATGAAGAAGCGTTGACCAATTACAATAAAGCCATCAGTTTGGCGAAGGATAATCGCTATGTTAATGATGAGGCCCTGGCAAATGAACTGACTGCTCAAATGTGCCTGATTCGGAGTGAATGGGAAAGGGCCAGAACATATATGCACGAATCACGGCATTGTTATTTGCGATGGGGTGCAATTGCAATTGTAAAATTTTTGGAAGACCGCTATTATCAGTTACTTGAAGGAGGGATGGGGGCTGATCAATCTGAAGAAAAAGGCTTTGATGTTGTTTCAGTAATGAAAGCATCACAAACCATTTCCGGTGAAATCGTGTTGGATCGCTTATTGGACAATTTAATGAATATTTTGATTGAGAATGCCGGAGCAGATAAAGGGTTTCTTATTCTTGAAGATAATAATGAATTGATTATGGCAGCCCATGCAACCGCTGAAAAAGGTCAAAAAATCCCGTTGGGCATCCCCTTAAAAAATTGTTCTGAAATTGCTCAGGCTATAGTCAATTACGTGGCACGTACAAATGAAACAGTCGTTTTAAATGATGCTGCTGGTGAAGGCGTATTTACCCAGGATACTTATGTTCAAAAAGCGCGCCCCAGAGCTGTTGTCTGTATGCCCATTCGCCGATCAGAAAAAACAATCGGACAAATTTATATGGAACATGGGCAGGCAACCGGTCTTTTTACACCCGAACGAATGGAAATGTTAAATCTGTTGGTTGCACAGGTTGCAATTTCTATTGAAAATGCAAAATTATATAACAGCCTGGAAGAGTCAGAAATAAAATATCGTTCTTTATATGAAAATGCTTTGGAGGGAATTTATCAAAGTGCTGCTGATGGCAAATTAATCGGTGCCAATCCATCCCTTGCAAGAATTATGGGGTATGAGTCTCCTGAAGAAATGATTACCTTAGATACACGAATTGACAAAAACTATGTCAATCAGCAGGATTATATGACGCTGATGCAAAAACTGAAAGAATCTGATCAAGTCATTGGCTTTGAGACACAGTTTTATCAGAAAGATAATACCATTATCTGGGCATCACTTACAGCAAGAATTGTGCGCACAGTACAGGGAGAAATTATTGGATATGAGGGATCCCTGGTTGATATTACCGAAAGAAAACAAAAAGAACAGGCCGAGCGCGAACGAGAAGCTGCCGAAGCTGCCAATAAATCCAAAAGTGAATTCTTAGCCAGCATGAGCCATGAAATTCGAACACCCATGAATGCCATTTTTGGGTTTACTGAATTGCTTGAAGATCAAATGGAAAATCCATTGCAAAAGCAGTATCTTTCAGCCATTGCATCCAGTGGAAAAACGTTGTTAAGCTTAATTAACGATATCCTGGACTTATCAAAAATTGAAGCCGGAAAATTAGAAATTCAGATAAATGATGTCAACCCACGCACCCTGTTTACAGAAATAGAGCATATATTTTCATTGAAGGTACAGGAAAAAGGTCTGGAACTGATCCTTCACATTGATTCCAGCATTCCAGAAACATTGGCTTTGGACGAAGTACGTATTCGTCAAATACTTTTCAATCTGGTAGGAAATGCGGTGAAGTTTACAGATACCGGTCATATTGAAGTTGCATTGACACAGGACAAAACTAAAGAAACAGATAAAGGACTTCACTTGATTTTTAAAGTTGCTGACACGGGTATTGGCATTCCTGAAACCCAAAAGGCCCTGATATTTGATGCCTTCAAGCAAACAGAAGGCCAAAGTCAGGCCAAATATGGCGGTACAGGACTGGGACTCGCAATTACCAAACGATTGGTTGAAATGATGGGCGGGGCGATTACAGTAGAAAGTGAGGCCGAAAAAGGCAGTGCGTTTATATTTTTTATTCCTGATGTGCGTCCCGGACAGTTTGCTGAAGAACCTGTGAAAACAGACGAATTTGATATTGAATCTGTTGTGTTTAACAAAGGCATGATCCTTATTGTTGATGATGACCCGGATACGCGCAGTCTTTTCAGAGGGTTTCTGAACAATCAAAATATTGATATTGTTGAAGCTGAGAATGGCAAGGAAGGCGTTGATATGGCGCGATTGTATCAGGTGGACTTGATTTTAATGGATTTGCGTATGCCTGTCATGAATGGCTTTGAAGCGATTAAAATCATTCAATCTGATGACGCAACTAAAGGTATTCCCATTGTCATTGTTACTGCTTCAGTAATGAAAGACAGCGAAACGAATATACTGTCTTCAGGATGTGAGGGTTATCTCAAAAAACCGGTTCGCAAAAAAGAATTAATTACTGAAATTATGAAATTTATATCATATTCTTCACCTCATGAATCATTGGCTGAAACATCGGAAACATCTATTGATACAAGTGCATCAGAAGAAATCCAGATAGATCCGGGCTTAAAGGAACGATTGCCAGAACTGATTCAAGCCTTTGAATCCGACTATGTGCCAGAATGGGAAAATATTGGCAGGCAATTCATCATTGATGAAATTGAATCATTTTCGGAAAAAATGAAACAGGTTGGAGAAGAATATGCATTTCATTTGCTGATCTCCTGGGCGGAAGAATTGAATATGCAAACCCAACAATTTGATATGGCAAAAATACCGGGAACATTGAAGCGTTTTCCAGGAATCGTGGAACAACTAAAAAAACTATGATCGTCCAATTTTGTTTTTTCCTGACCTTCTCGTTCCCACGCAAAGCGTGGGAACGAGAAAACGAGAAATCTCTAATTATTTATAAATCAATCATCAAGATCTAGCGGTTAATCCCAAAATACTGCATTATCTTTCCAACAATATGACGAGGTGCTTTTTGATCTTCAATATGTTGATTTTCCGAACTTTCAATCATCATTTCATTACGTTCTTTTCGATCCGCCAAAACTTCAGCCAGCATATTTGATAATTCTGGATTCTGCTGCATGATTGGTGCAATATCGTCGCGCGTTACCTCAATTAAATGAGTCTCTGAAATTGCGATAACATTGGCGCTGCGCATTTCACCTGTCAGGAGTGCCATTTCACCAAAGAATTTTCCTGCGCCCAAAACAGCCAGATCAATTAATTGGTCATCCTGTTTTAATTGCACTCTCACAGCACCTTCAACGATAATAAACAAGGAGTCTCCCTCATCTCCCTGTCGAACAATGTATTCATTTCTTCGGAAGGTACAGGAATGAATGCGTTGACTAAGTGAAGCCTTGGCTTCATCAGAAAAGGGTTTGAATACATCAATGTCTTTAATCAGATTCAATGGTTCAAGATTATCATCAATGTGGCGTTCTTTATCATCAGCAATATACAACAGTTCTCGTTTAATGGCTCTGACAATACCTGCTCTTTTCAAATGTGCACGAATACGTTTCCAGACAGATTCGGCAACAGCCAGTTTTTTTGCATAATTATCCAGATAATAATATACACCATAAATGACAGACCAATCAGTTATGCCTTTCAGTCGTGTAAATGGTTTTGGATGCTGCAAAATCTCTTCAACTGACAGGAGTGCATCAATAATAATTTTTTGTACACGTGCTGGTGTGTATCGGACATCAATGTCCAAATCAATGAATTGCTCGATATTTTTGTTTGGAAAACTGAAATTTTTAATAATTGATTCACTGACAAGCCCATTGGGAATATGTATAATTGCAGTATCCCGCGTTTGAATGCGCGTGGCCCGCCAACTGACATCCAAGACTTTTCCTTCATCGGAATCACCAATCCTGACCCAATCATCTGGACGAAAAGGACGTTCGAGATTTAATGCAATGCCGGAAAAAATATTTGATAGATTCATTTGTACGCCCAAACCAATAATCATGGCCGCAACACTTGAGGTGGCCAGAAGTCCGGTCACTTTTTCGCCAAAAACATATGCAACAATCCCGAAAATTGCCAGAATGATCACAAGGGTATCCACAAAACGCCGGGCAACGCTGGGAATTTTTCGTCCGGCTTTTTCTTCCAAAGGAATCCAGACAAATCGATTGACTGCCATGTTGATACACATGGCGGGAATCAGCCACCAGAGGACATCAAAAATGGTCTTTACCAAAACAAGCTTTTCCAAAGTGGTATTCACAAAGAGCCAGTCTAAAAGCATCAGCTCGCAGCATTTCAGTAACATCAAAAAGGTTAAAATCTGTGTTGACCAGATGGCATTATTGAAATGGAGGAAGAATTGTTTTTTTACCGACAAATGAGAAATAATTAAATAAATGATACAGATAGCAATCAGGTATTGATCAATACTTCGGGGAAAAATTTCACGAAAATTAAACTGACTTTTTTTGATCTGAATGCCATAATTAAAACGAGAATATTTAACTTTGCCATCTTTTAAGTTGATATATTCAGGAATGCCCAGTGTGCTGACTTCAGAGGTATCTTGATAACATACAAACCGGTCCAGACACCATTTTGAAGATGGCATCAGGATATGTTTCACTTTTGAGATATTTTTTGATGTCATACTGAGTTCATCGCCCATCCCCAAAACATCAACAACAAAAATCAGATTATTCCGGCTGAGGTGTTTATGACGAAAATCAAATCCAACAATATGACGTCCAAAAGGCGGGGAGTCTTCAAATGGGTCCAGATGAAATTTCCCCGAAATTTTATATAGATGGTGTTGAATATCATCCCTATTTTTTCGTGCAACAGGCCCTTCAATCTCAAGATCTCCAAGTGCATTGGCAAAGGAGAACGCCTCTGATGAAAAATCGCCTTGAAACCGAAACCACAAATAGAATTCAATATTCGCTGTCAATGTATCAATATCCAGATTCTCAATTTTTAATAATTTCACGCCGGTATAAACAACTTTGGTGAGATACATATATTGATTATCAATATAAAGGAGTCGTTTTCGTTTCAGTTCGGTTTCAACATTATCTATATCCATGATATTGTTTACGATTTGAAGTTGGGTCAGGGATGAAACAATATTTTTATTTTTATAAATACCGATAGAAACCGGTTTTTGTGCATCACCAAATTCATTAAAGTAATTAAAACCAGTAACCCCTTCGATTGCGATATCCGGGCTGCTAATTCTTTTTAAGGCATCCCTTATGGCAATTCTGTCATTCTCAATATTTGCTTTATTGCCATTTATTCCTGTTGTCTTAATGGCATGATGTAAAAGCATCGCTGTATCATAAGCAAAGGCGGAATGCCATCCAGGATTATGATGATAGGTTTCGATAAAATCATCCACAAACTGTTGCCCTTTTTCGTTGGCAGTATCCATGATCAGTGGTGTGGTAACATATAAACCATTGGTGTAAAACCCGGGCGTCTCACGCTCCTTGGGGTATTGTTCAAAAATACTTTGAAAAGCGGTGGATGCGAATGAATCTGGCATCATAAATGTGTGATTGATTTTTCGATCTTTCACCATTTTGATAATTTTACTGCCTTCAGCACCATGCCCTGCCAAAAAAATAACCCCTACATTTTTTTTGCGGGCCAGATCGTTGACAATAGTTTTCAAACGTTGGTCCACAGATTCTGAATTGACCTCATATGACCAGATGTTATTGATCCTTATACCCAGCTCTCTGGCTTTTTGAATAAAGACTTCAGCCAGATTCTGCCCATATTTCAAATCCTCATGGATTACACTGGCATGTTTGGTCCGAAAAACTTCACGGGCATAAATAGCCAGGAATCGACTTTGTAAATTATCGTTGAAAATGGTTCTGAAATACCAGGGATTATCTTTGGTAACCTTTACATTTGTTGATGTGGGGGTGATTGCAGGAATTCCATGTTGTTTGTATATTCTACCGGCACTGATAGAACAGGAACTGTAAAAATGGCCAATCACCGCAACATGAGTCCGTTGTTGAACAATGGTTTGCGCAACTTCAGCCGCTTTTTTCGCATTATTCTGATCATCAAAAACATCAATCACAATTTCAGGTAAGGACTCATCTATTGCACCTGCGCCATCCATAAATAAGCGGACACCTTCAATAATTGATTGTCCCATTATTGCATTTTTACCGGTCATCGGTCCAACCAGTGCGATTCTAATTTTTGAATCCTTCGTGTCACAAGAATCAAATAAGACTGGTATTATTAGTAATATGAGCAATATCAAGAACAAACAATTATGGCGTTTTTTCATCATGCATATCCTTTGGACGATCCGATGATGTTTAAAAAGTCAAGCCTGCATGATAATGATTCAAATGCAGGCTTGAAATCTATGCTTTGTTTTTTTTCTTTTTTCCCTTTGGACGACTGTTGCCATTGGATTGCTTAAATATTTTTCCACGTTTTGTTCGTTTGTCGCCTTTACCCATAATTTACCTCCTGATTTTTGCCATCAAACACAAATAAGATTGCTGGCTGATATGCATAATTTATTAATTGCATCCAAATTATTGAATGCATACCCAAATTGTATAATCTTAAATTTATTACTAAAATATTTTGATCATGTCAACAGGATAGTGATACTTCGCATAGGGCGTATGTACAAGTTGGGGGAACATAGTGCCTTAGGGAAATTTTAGATTAGTCTAACTTTTGTGCGTTTTCGGAAAGCCTGTTTGATATTTGCTTCAAGTACAATTCCGCTTGCTAACGCGCGCGGCTCTAAAAATTTCGGCAGTTTTTAATCTGAGCCGCGCGCGTTAGCAAGCGGGACTGTACTTGAACCAATATAAAGCAGGATTTTTTTCCGATACAGATTAGCCTAACTTTTGTGCGTCTTCGGAAAGCCTGTTTGATATTTGCTTCAAGTACAATTCCGCTTGCTAACGCGCGCGGCTCTAAAAATTTCGGCAGTTTTTAATCTGAGCCGCGCGCGTTAGCAAGCGGGACTGTACTTGAACCAATATAAAGCAGGATTTTTTTCCGATACATGAACATGTTCCCCCAACTTGTACATACGCCCGATACTTGATTAGTTTCTTCTGAAATCAAAAAAATGGGGAACTTATTTTTCGAGTATTCCTAAAGAATATGAACAAGATGAATTTATTGACTTATCTGTGTTAGGCAATTATATTCACATTTTTGTATCTGAATAGCGTATATCCCTAAACACCCCTAAACGCGGGGTTAGGGGGGTGTTCGTACGAGGCAAAATCACGACCCCCCCCCTAACCCCCCTCAAGGGGGAATTCAAGACGTTGACATTGCTCTGTTTTCTCTTAACCTGGCGGCTATGCCCTAAGCACCAATAGGAAATAAAAATGTTAAAAATTCAATATCATTCAAACAAATATATTTTTACCTGTGCAATGGCATTATTTCTTTTCTCAACAATTTGTCAGGCAATAGTTTATGCACAATATGGCCAACCATACATACTGGTAACATACAGTGATCTTAGAACATTAGACCCTGCAGTCGCCTATGACGAGGCATCATATCAACGCATCTTAAATATTTACGAGCCATTAATTTTCTTTGATGGCGAAAAAACAGATACCTTTATTCCTGTACTCGCTACAGAAGTACCAAATTTTATAAATAGAGGTGTTTCTGCTGAATCCACCACATATACCTTTACAATAAGGGACAATATCAAATTTCACGAAGGGCAACATCTTACAGCAGCAGATGTAGAATATTCTTTTAAGAGAAATATGCTCACAGATCCTGTGAGTGGGCCAATGTGGATGCTTCTTGAAGCTTTGACAGGTTGCAGAAATACACGTAACCCTGATGGACAAATCAATGATCAGATCATTTTAAAAATTGATCAATCGATCACGACTTCACTCAATAAGGTTATTTTTCATTTACCCAAACCCTATCCACCTTTTTTGGGCTTACTGACACAGGCATCCAGTGTGGTTATTTCAAAATCCTGGGCCATGTCCAATGGTTGTTGGGATGGCAAATTAGATCATGTTAACAGGTATAATAATCCAAAGCCAGGAACAGAAGCACTTCATCACATTGCCAATGGAACAGGTGCATATCGAATGAAACGTTGGCTACCATCAAATCAATTTGTTTTTGAACGATTTGATCAATATTGGGGAGCTTTACCTTATTTCAAATCAGCAATTGTTAAATATGTCAAAGAATGGTCAACCCGAAAAATGATGCTTAAAAATGGAGACGCACATCGTGTATCTGTTGATGCACCCTATTTTAAGGATGTCAAACAAATGCCTGGTGTGAAATGGCAATCCGTGCCGCAATTATCGGTAACATGCGCTTTTTTTTGCCAGAAAATCCAATCTCAAGGCAATGTGAATATTGGCAGCGGTCGTCTTGATGGCAAAGGCATTCCTTATAATTTTTTTTCAGACATCCATGCCAGAAAAGCATTTTTACATCTGTTTGATCGAAAAACCTATAAAGACGAAGTATTTAATGGTGAAGCGATTATTCCATCATCACCCAATATACATGGGTTACCTTTTCAGACGAACGTGCCTGTGCATGAATTTGATTTGCAAAAAGCACGCTATCATTTAAAGCAAGCATGGCATGGACAGGTCTGGAAAAATGGTTTGTTCATGGTGCTGGCGCATAATTCAGGCAATGAAATGAGAGGTGTTGCCGCGCAGATGATTGCTGAAAACCTCATGCAGATACACCCTAAATGTCAGGTGGAAGTACGTCAGGTGGATTGGAAAGAATATCTGATTGGCTATCGAAAATATGAATACCCAATTTTCATCACTGGCTGGGTAGCTGATTTTCCTGATCCTCATAATTTTATGTATCCATTCATGCATTCACAAGGCAATTATGGCCAATTGATGGGCGTCTCTAACGCACAGATCAATCAATTGTGTGATCAAGGCATTCAAACTGCAAATACCAATGAACGTAAAGGTATTTATCAAAAGCTTCAACATCTCTGGTATGAACAGGCTTTTGGATTAATTCTGTATCAACAGGTCAATTTAAGGGTTTACCGATCAAACATTGAAGGATATGTTCCCAACCCCATGCTGACAGATGCATGGGAAGATTTGAAAATGTTACGATTGAAAAGTGAATAATGTTACAAATGCGCAAAATATATAGTAATTTCAAACTATTAATAAAAGCGTTTCTTATAGAATAAAAAATGGGTTTATGCCCAAAAAACACGCTCATTCCCACGCAAAACGTGGGAATGAGGATCTTGAATGTTTTCATTATCTTAAAAAATACCAAAACTTGTAGACCTATGCGGAAAACCTATGCGTTAAATATTTTACTTGACAGATTATAAAAAAGTGATATTTAAAATCTTTTGTTTTTTGAGCATTTTAATGCGATAATTTTTAATGTAACAACAGAAGCCCGATGTTCAGGTTCGTTCTGGAGCGGTGAATGCTCCAAAGAAAAGGAATATCGAGTAATAAAAGAGGGTCACAATGATAAAGGCAAAGCGAAAACCTTTGACAGAGATTAAACAATCCATACAGGCGTATGACAGGGTTCTCATCGTAGGTTGTGGCGGATGCGTTTCTGTATGTCTGGCTGGCGGACAGAAGGAAGTGAACATTCTAATTGCTGAACTCGATGCAGATCTTAAACTGGATGGTCAAACGAAAACACTTGAAGGACATACACTGGAACGTCAATGTAATGTTCGTTTCCTTGATGAACTGGCAAATATCGTTCCAAAATATGATTGTATGCTCTCCATGGCGTGCGGTGCAGGCGTCCAATATCTGGCCGAACGATTTCCAGATACGCCTGTCTTACCGGGAGTGAATACCATAGCTATTGGTGTTGATATGGATATCGGACTCTATCAGGAAAAATGCCGTGCGTGTGGTGAATGTGTATTGGCCTATACTGCTGGAATTTGTCCGGTGACCGGATGTGCCAAAAGCCTGTTTAATGGCCCATGCGGGGGAACAAATAATGGTGAATGTGAATTGGGTAACGCGATTCCCTGTGCATGGTATGAAATATACAATCGTTTGGAGAAGCAGGGACGTCTGGATAATATTATTAATCTTCGTCCCCCCATGCAATGGCAGAATCAGGTTCGACGAACCATTGTACAGGATGCGTATGCACATCGGTATGAACCATCATGATTCTGATGGGATTTTATCGTAGTAAATCTTTGATAAATTTAAACAAGAAGTGTTATTTATGGATTTAACAATGCATCAGATTTATCAATTTGTTGGAGGCCCATTGGTCTGGTTTTCTTTTATCGTATTCATTGCGGGTACGATTCATCAGATTCATCGGTTTTTTACTGATTACAGCCAAAAGAAAACTACGCCATTATATCAGCCTCCTGGATTTAAAAAACAACCCCCCATTGGTTGGTTCTCGAAAAATGCCTTACAAACACGTCTGGCCATGATAAAAGACTGGTTTACAAAAGAAAATCGGATACGTCATATGGCGATGTTTCGTGCAACAAACGTGTTTGGCATTCATCCAGTCATGAGCTGGACCACACTGATTTTTCATGTGTGTCTGGTGCTTACACCATTTTATGTGCTGGCGCATAACATATTATTGGATGAAGCCCTGGGGATTTGTTTTTTTTCCTGGTCTGAAACACTAACAGATGGCATGACATTTATATTGCTTATTTGTGGCGCGTACTTTCTATATCGACGATTGTTTGTTCGTCGGGTTCGCGCCATTACCACTCTGTATGACTATGTGATGCTGTTTATTGCTGTTGCGCCATTTTTAACCGGTTTTTTGGCCTATCATCAGATTTATGATTACAAAACAATGGTGATTCTCCATATTTTGGCCGGTGAATTAATGTTAATCACAATCCCTTATACCAAGTTTGCTCACATGATATATTTCTTTTTGCAACGATTTTTTGTTGCAAATGAATATAGCTTTGGGAAGGGAGATCGTCGCTGGTAATAAGACCATTCAACAGATCATGTTTTATTATGATCGTTGAATTAAAACAGGTTCGGAGCATTTCATGACAGAGCAGAAATCAATGGAAATAAATCCCAAAACAATACAAAACCTGCTTGATGATAAAAAGGCACAAATTCAGACCGCCCTTAAAGTTTGCGCACACTGTACATTGTGTGCTGAAAGTTGTTTTTTGTTTATGACACGGGATCAAGATCCCAAATATATGCCATCATACAAATTTATCAACTCAATCGGCACGCTTTACCATAAAAAAGGACGTGTGGATCGCGAAAGCCTGAACAAAATCAGGGATATTGTTTGGAAAGATTGTGTGTTATGCACACGATGCTATTGTCCCATGGGAATTGATATTCCGGCTATGATTGCGCATGCAAGAAATATTTGCCGGTCACAGGGTGTGGTTCATGAGTTTGATGCCTCCTGATGGGATCAAGAGTTAAAGGGATTGTAAAAAAAACAACAAATCATGGTTTGTTGCGAAAAAGGGAATGCATACCCTATAATCATAACAGCATACATTCAACTCTGGCAACAATGTCAGATTTACAGGCATTCGAAAAACTGGAGTTGATTTATAAATAAATGAGGAAAGAGCAATATGAAATCAGGTAGCAATCTTGAAAAAATATTACGTTCTGGAAATTTTGCCTTTACCGGAGAACTCGGCCCACCTCGGGGCTCAAATGTCGAGGCGGTACGAAAAAAAGCGGCACCACTAAAAGGCATGGTTGATTCAGTCAATATTACAGACAATCAAACAGCAATGGTAAGAATGTCTAGTTGGGCAGCATCGTTAATCGCCATTCAAGAAGGCCTGGAACCCAATTATCAAATGGTCTGTCGGGACAGAAATCGTCTGGCCATGCAAGCTGATATTCTTGGAGCATATGCCCATGGTATCCGGAATCTTTTGTGCTTATCCGGAGATCATCAGCAATTCGGTGACCATCCCAATGCCAAAGGTGTGTTTGACATTGATTCAATTCAACTGGTCAATATGGTCAAACATATGCGTGACAATGGCAAATTCATGGGAGGTGCTGATATCGATGGTCCACCGGGCATGTTTATCGGTGCTGCAGCCAACCCTTTTGCCGATCCTTTTGAATGGCGTGTCCATCGTCTGGCCAAAAAAGTTATGGCCGGAGCTGATTTTGTTCAAACGCAATGTATCTATAATATGAAAAAAATGCGGGAATGGGTGAAACAGGCCAACGATATGGGCTTGACTGAAAAAATATACATTCTTGCGGGTGTGACTCCCATGAAAAGTCTGGGTATGGCGCGATATATGAAATCCAAAGTTCCTGGCATGGATGTACCCGATGAAATAATTAATCGTATTAAAGGGGTTAATAAAAAATCTCAGGCGGATGAGGGCATAAAAATTGCGTGTGAGCAAATTGAAGAATTCAAAGAAATGAAAGGTGTAGCTGGTGTTCATTTAATGGCGATTGAGTGGGAACATAAGGTACCAGAAATAGCTGAACGTGCAAAAGTACTGCCAAGACCAGTTATTGATTAATTGTACGCCACTCTTGACCAAAGTTAAAAGTATTCATGTTTAATAACTTAATATGATCGTCCAACTTTTCAATGAAAAAATAAAGTGGGACGATCATAATTATAATTTGCATAAGAATTCAATAGATTCTGCATATTACATCCAGTTCCCAATAACAAGAAATGGTGCCCAGTATAGCGGATGCCAATACCGGCGTTGGCCAATCAATTTCTTTTGAACATTTTGCATCGCCTGCGCCTTTGTCAGCCCCGGTTTTCTCAATTGACGATAAAATTCTCGAATTGCAATGGATGTGGCTTCATCATCAACAAACCAGAGTGTCGCAATAACTCCTTTTACACCGGCTTTTACAGCAACACCTGCAAGGCCCATTGCAGCACGTTCATTTCCAAGTGCTGTCTGACAGGCACTTAATGTTAATAACTCAACCTTTTGTTTTCGATATTTACTTAATCCAATCAGTTTTTCCAGAAGATTCATATTCAGTTTGCTTTCATAGGTGAGCAAAAAACTGGTCTCCGGCGCACCGCCAAATACACCATGTGTGGCAATATGAACAATAGAATACTCATTGTTCTTAAATGTTTCTGTAATGTTTGGTATTGTATAATCTTTGTCTTTAATCAGAATCTTGCTGTTCATTATTTTTTTGATATCTCTCAGTTCAGCAGGTACACTGGGAAGCGGTGAAAACCCCTGACGTCCTTCAGCCAGGCCACCCAGTAATATTTCACAATTTTCTTTATCCATCGGGCTGGCATCAGTTAAGCTGATTGCTGGAATTGTTGATATGGCAAATTTTTGAATGAGAAATTTTTTGCTGTCATACAGAGTAGAAAAAGGGATCAGGCGTAAAACGCCATCAGGGGCAACAACCAGAGTTGTTATATTATTTTCTGTGAGCTTATCTTGTACTGGCCGGATAACCCAATCATATATTTTCATGGAATCATATAAAAACCGATTATTCGGACGTGTCTGTAACTTTTTACGATAGGCAATGATGGTTTTACTCAATTCTTCAAGTTCCACACTCACTGCAACATAGTACATTTCGTTGGGCAGTGTCAGCAAAAGGGCCAGCTTTGATTCAAGTGTAATGGGATATAATATTGCTGTATGTTCAGGCGACCGAACCAGTTTATTCTTATTTACCGATTTTGCCGAAACGCATTCATCCTTAAAAAAATCTTCTAATTCAGCAGTTTTCAATGTTTCCATTGTGTCACGTGCTTCCATGAGATACTTTTCTTTCTGTACAGGATCTTGTGCAGCCTCTGCTTTATCAAGTATAAGCTCGGCAAGTCCCAAATAAACCGGTTTGACATTGGTGTTAAAAAAATCTTGTTTGGTGCGATAGCCAATAAATAACTCCTGACGAATGGGGTTTAGTGTTTTGATGGATTTATTATAGGCATTTTGTGATTCCTCAACTTTTCCCTGTGCTTTAAAAAGTCTTCCCAGTTGCCATTGCCATAAATATAGGGCTTCAGGGGCATTACACAATTCCGCATAAAATACAGCACTGCGCGTCAGACGAAGGGCTTCAGCGTATCGCTTTTCAGCTTCATATAATTGTGCCATATATCCATAAGCATAGGATGCATTTCGATTATCAGATAATTCTGTTGCAATCGTTTGTGCTTCGCTCAATGAAATATACATTGAATTCTGGAGTGTTGTATCATTTTTGAGGTTCAACTGTTTTCTGAGAGACTTAATAAACAAACTGATACTGATCAGGTTTTTTACTTTTTGATGAGAGTCCGCCATTTGGGCAATTTGAAGTATGACTCCCTCAAGATTGGCGACAACTGTTTTGTAATTCTTTTTCGCATACTCAAGTCTTAAAAGATTGATTAAAATTGTTGCGCGAAGGTCATCATCAGTGGATTTTTCAAGCTGAACCAGAGCTTCCTCAAATAAGAAGCTGGCTGTTTTATAGTCTTTGTCAACAGCCAGTGCATTGGCAACATTGTTATATACAGATGCGATTAACTCGGGGTTTTCGGTTTTTTTGGCTTCCTCCACCGCTTTTAGAAAATAATCAATCACTTTTCCCATCTGCCCCAAAGAAAAATGCAAATCGCCCAACTGACTTAACAGGCGCACATGCGCAACTTGATGGCCGCTTTTTTCAACATCATGAAGCACAGGGGTAATCAGGTCAATACTGCGTTGATGATATCCCAAATCTTGATAAATATTTCCCAGATGTGTAATGACATCAACATATTTTTCCAGATTGTCATTGATATCCAGTTGACTGAACAATTGTTCAAATATCACGCCCGATTGTTTCAGTTCGCCCTTTTTATAGAGATGCAGTCCTTTATCAAATAAAGCATCGTCTGCGTTTGTGGCATTCGCACACAATAAAATTAAAAATGTACCAGACAGGCAAATGAAATAATTGATTAAAGATTGTTTTTGCATATTATCCTCTTTGATATTCATTGTAATTTCAAAAAAACAGAAATAATTCACCATTTCAAAATCTTTTTATGCAATAAAAAGACCTCGTTGGCAAGGTATTTTTGGATTATATTATTTGATAATCCTGGTTGCTCCTTAAGATTCAATATCATCATCAGAAAAAGTAATTCCTGCTTTTTTCATACATGACATTAATTTTTCAATTTTTTGTTCTTGCTGATTTATGCGCGCATTTTTTTTCTGAAGTGAATTATTTTGTTGCTGTATTTGAGAATTTTGTTGCTGTATTTGTAAACGTTGTTGTTGTATTTGTGTTTCATTTTCTAAAATAGTGCGTTGAATAGATCGTTGATACACATCATTATCCACGCGACTTAAATAAAGCAGGTATGCTTTTTGGTCTTCTGAAAAATGTTGTAACGTTTTCATTGCTTTAATGATATCCTCTGTTTGTAAGAATCTCAACATAAGTAATTTGTTTTTCGTTTTTTAAATCCAATACACTGTTTAAAAAGTGTATGAGTTGTGATTTATTGTTATTATCTCCTAAAATCGTCTTAAATACACAATCTATTAATGGTCTGATCTGTTTTGTCATTGTTTATTCCTGTTATATTTAGCATGAAAAAAATAGAATTGGCAAGATAATTTATCAATTCGTTTGTATTAACGCCACACATTGTGCGGCAATCCCCTCTCCTGCACCAATAAATCCGAGTTTTTCTGTGGTAGTGGCTTTAATATTAATCTGCTCTAACGTGATAGCCATTGTCGCCTTTAATTTATTTCTCATTTCCTGAATATAAGGTGACATTCGCGGCGATTGCGCTATGATGATACAATCAATATTTCCAATGATATAATCAAGCGACTGAACTTTTTGCACACACGCTGTCAAAAGTTCAAGGCTGGAAATATTTTTATATCTGGAATCTGTATCTGGAAAATACATGCCAATATCACCCAATGCTGCCGCTCCAAGAAGAGCATCACAAACAGCATGACATAAAACATCGGCATCAGAATGACCCAATAACCCCTTATCATAAGGAATGGCAACACCACCAAGAATCAGTTTTCTATTGGGTACAAGTTGATGTACATCATATCCAGAACCCACACGAAAGTTCATGACTGAAATTCACCCCCCAATATTTTTTCAACAATGGCTTTTGAAATCATATAGGTTGGTTTGAGGCCTTCCTTTCCCATACTGCCGGAAGCAAGTGTTTGACCGCTGATTAAAGGATTATCTGAGGCATAATAAGCATATCTAATTTGAATATCTGGTGAAATGTGGGATTTAATGATTGCCGCTGATATTGCACGTTGATAATGTCCGCCTTCCATTTCAAGACCAATGGCTTTCCAATTGGTATTTTTGAATTTTTCAAGTACATCCCTGTTCTGAAGTGATGTTCCATAAACTGTAACAATGGGACCTTCAAAAACAGGTATTGAACCATCAAAATCTGATGGCGAAAGATCATTGACAACAGGATAATTGTCAGGTGTACCTTCAAATACATGGGATGTGGCCAGCATGATATCCCCTTTTTGGCCACATAAAATACCGGCTTTTCCCATTACAGATATAGATTGTACATTTAAGGGGATATGGGATGTTTCAACAAAATGAGGTTCTAATAAGCGATCAAAAGTATCAAAGGCTTGGGTACCAAAGGCATAATCCATAACAAAAATCAGGGGGGACTTCTCACTAAACATATTTGCCTTGATTTTTAATGAGGGATGAAACGGCATGTTATGAAAAAATTTTGTATCAATTAACTGCGTGTCAACCATAATATTGGCATTGTCCTGATTTTCACAGAAACCATGATTCAGCGCATATTCCTGTATTAACTGATCTTTGTCACGTAACATTTCAATGGTTTCATACAAATCAGTGTCATCAACAGTGAGACCGGATTCAAGTGCTGCCGCGTATCCATAAAAAATATTGCGAATACTGTGCAAATTTGCACTAATTATATGTAATGGACGATTTGCATTTCTGCCTGATGCAAAAATATTTTGTTTTACTGATTCTGCCCATTTTTCACAGTAGGGGTTGTGGCCAATCATTTCTTTTAATGCGGGCGTAAAAGAAATTGTGAGCATATTATTACGATTTTCTTTTTCTGCCAGCATTCTTTTGCCAATTTGATAAATAATTTGAAATAAACTGTCATTGCTTTGATGCTTGATTCGATTTGATTCGAGGTAATCATAAGTTTTTTGTGTTTCCTGAAATGTTCTTCCTAATATAATGCTCAGATTCCAGATGGCTTTATGGATTTCATCTGTGGATAAGGAATCCAGTTTTTCGATTGTCTGCTCCAGAAAATGCCATTCATTGGTCAGATCGCCTGATTGACTGATAATTTGCTGATAAATCTTTTGTGCTTCAATATTCAGAAAGGTGACATGTGTCAAAATATCGTACACCTGACTCAGTCCGGTACTGATAATAAAACACATATCATGTTCACCCACCCGATAAGATATACGTCGTCGTTTTAATGGACAAATTTTTTCAAATGCCGTGTGTGCAAATTCATCATGTGCAGTGAGTATCAAATGACGACAGGATTCAATGCCTTTTGGGAGGCGATCAATCACATACTCAAGGCCTTTTAATTCGATCATGCGCGGATCATTCATTGTGCCATAGATTTCTGGACTGATCATTTTTAAGGCATCAGCCAATGTCTGGCCAGATTTTCCTGATGGTTTGAAAAAACCTCGCAATGCGAGGGCATCAGCCGTTGTTATGAATGTGCGGATGGCAATTCTTGATTTTTGAGCGTTTGTTAATTCTTGCATGATTATTCTTTACTCTGCTGATCAACAGGAAACTCGACATGAAAACAAGTGCCCTCATCAATTTGACTATTCAATGTAATCGTTCCCCCCAGGGCATCAACCAGGCTTTTAACAATAGGCAAGCCCAGCCCTGTCCCTGTGATATAGCGTGTATTTTTATCCTTGACCCGATAGAATCGTTCAAATATTTTGTCGTGATATTTGGGATCAATTCCAAAGCCGGTATCTTCAACGTCAACACAGATTTTTTGATCTACAAATTGAATTCGGACAGTAATGGAACCATTTTCAGGCGTATAATTAATTGCATTGGTAACAAGATTGCCAAAAATACTTTCAAGTGATAATGGATCAGCCTTAAATGCCGGAATGTTTTCAGATAATTTTTCAAGTGTCAGTTTCTGTTTTTTTCGTCTGGCCTGCGCGCCAAGAAAATCCACAATACTGGCCAGTAATTCTTCAATTTGAACCGGACGTGGATCTTGTGTCGCAGCACCGGCCTCAATTCTTGACAAATCTAGCAAATCGCCTATTAACGAGATCAAGCCTTTTGTTTTTTGTTGCGCACGAGACAATAAGTATTCTTGCTTATCTGATGCATTTTCTTCACCCAATTCATTCATGACAACAGTCAATTGTTCATGAATTGTTGAAAGGGGAGATCTCAATTCATGAGAGACTTTTGCAACAAACTCGGATTTTAGCTGATCCAACACTTTCATGGCTGTAATGTTAACAAGGACGATTACAACACCCAGGCATTCATTTTCATCATCCAGCACCGGACGGCCTCTGGCCATAAAAAACTTCTGATCTGGCATTTTCAGTTCATAGGTAGAGATTTTATTTGGGTTGGTTGATGAATTTTCCTGAATCTTATAAACAAATTCCTGAAAACCAACATCATCAATGAGACCCTCAATGGGAATGCCCGGCTTGGTTGTTTTGGGCAATGATAATTGTCTCATTAATGCAGGATTCATCAATACCGCCTGCCCCTGCGTATTGGTAACCATCACACCATTGGGAAGTGCTTCAATAATACTTTTGAGCCGACTTTTTTCAGTTCCGAGATCTAACAAGGTTCGTTGACGCTCCTGTGTTAATTTTTCGGTTTGCCAGGTTAATTTGATTGTTTCGCGTGCGCGATTGACAACAAGTCTGACATGATCTGGTTCAAAAGGTTTGGGAATAAAATCGTATGCACCCTGCTTCATCGCCTGAATGGCTGTCTCCACAGTTGCAAAGCCAGTCATAATAATGACCATGATATCTTTATATTTTTCACGAATGATACTGAGAACTTCCATGCCATCAATACCCGGCATTTTCAAATCTAATAATACGATTGAAACGTCAGGCATTTTTTCTAAGAATTCCAGACCTTCTTCACCTCTGCTTGCAGTACTGACGTTACACCCGATACGCGATAAAATTCGCGCTGAGCCTTCACGTATACTTTTTTCATCATCAATAATCAGTACATGGACATCTTGATCGTTGTTGGATTTCACCTTATCCTCCTTGATAATAATTGATTTTGAAAATCAATCGGCATCTTCTTTTTTTATGGGAAGTTTGATGGTAAATGTTGTTCCTGTTTCGCTGGAACTGGCAACGATATTCCCCCCATGATTCTGGACAATTCCATAGACCAGGCTCAAGCCCAATCCTGTGCCTTTGCCTTCTTCTTTGGTGGTATAAAAAGGGTCAAAAATATGTGGGAGAACATCGTCAGGAATACCCGTTCCTGTATCTTCGATATGAATGATGACATGATTGTTATCTGCCGACACTTCTGTTGTAATTGTCAGCGCACCTTTGCCTTCCATGGCATCAGCCGCATTTAATATAATGTTCATGAAAACGTGATTCAGTTGCTGTTCATCTGAATGTACGGGGGGTAAGGCCGGTGCAAACTGTCGAATAATATCGATATTATGAAAAATGGTTTGATTTTCAAGCAAAAACAATGTTCTGGATATGGCTCGATTGATATCATTAGGACGCATCATATGTTGTGTCTGACGTGCAAATTCCAATAATTCTTTCACTGTATCCCGACATCTTTCAGCATCACGCAGAATGCGGCTGAGATCATCGCGTGCTGCATCTTCAAGCTCGTATTCTTCAAGGACAAGTTTGGTAAATAAGGTAATGCCACCCAGTGGATTATTTAACTGATGCGCAACGCCGGCAGCCAGCTTACCCAATGAGGCCATTTTTTCAGATTGAAGAATTTGCACCTGGGCTTTTTCAAGCTCATCTTTGATTCGAATGTCTTCTCTGAGATCTTTGAAAAAACCGATGGATGCCACTTCGCGATCCCCGTCATATACCAATGCCGCATTCACTGAGATAGGAATAATTTCTTTTGATCGATGAATAATATCCACTTTATAATCTTTGAGTTTACCAGATCCACCATAATCTTCACTTCTAAGGACGCGCATTATTTCACGCGCACCATCTCCCGGATAAACATCACGAATGTCCACCTTGTTCAGTGCTTCTTCACGGGAATAACCGGTTATTTCAGCGGCAGCTTCATTAAATATAAGAATTCGTCCATTTTTATCCACTGCCAGCACAGCATCCACAGAACTTAAAATTAAATTTTTAAGAAAAGCATTTGATTGCTGAAGTTTTTCTTCCAACCCTTCAAGAATTGGAATGCCAAAATCAAGTAACACCACACCATCAATTTCATCATCAGAAATCATGGGACAAAAATACCGGCATGTTTCATTCATCAGATCCAAATGCGGCGATTCTTTTAATACCGGTTTTCGTGTTCGCACGACTTCATCAAGCGGGCAGTCTTTACAAGGAGTTGAAAAACCATGAAATGCATGATAACAGGTTTTGCCAATAATATTGGCGTCAAATATTGAAAAAGCCTGTTGATTGGCACTTAAAATAACATGACTGGCATCAATAACGACAATTTTACGTTGAAATGCATCAATTGCGCGAAGCATGTATTTTTGTTCATTTTGTGTTCTTGATATATTCATCATGAATGACTCTCTATTTTATTGTTTTAATACATCGATAAATTCGGTTGGATCGGCCTTGATGCCAGTCCATAACGCAAATGTTCGTTTTGCTTGATGTGCCAAAGGAAGCATGCCGTCGATAAATGGTATCCCTTTTTTATCAGCCACTTCTTTCCAGACACTATGGGCGCGCCCCACATTTAAGTCAATCATCAACTCACAGTCTTGAAGGTTGACCTGATTGACCAGTTCTTTCAAGCCGGGAAACTCATCTGCATTGGAAGCTGGTGTTGCATTAACAACGATATTGGCCGGAACCTTATCTCCACTCACCATGTCATCTAAAGGATGGGATTCGCCACCAATATTTTTGGCAATATCCCGGGTTTTTGTTTCATCCGGATCAGTGATCATGATGGATTTTGCCTTAAGCCAATTCAATATGAAAACAACCGCTCGCGCCGCGCCACCAGAACCAACAACCACAGCGGTTTTATTTTCAGCATCAAATTCTTTTTCCTTGAGTGTATCCATAAATCCAATGGCATTGGTGTTATATCCCTTTAATGATTCACCATCTCTGGCAATTGTATTGATAGAGCCAATAATTGTAGCCCCTTCAGACAAAACATCCAAATATGGCAGTACTTTTTCTTTATAAGGAATCGTTACATTGGCACCCACAATATTTAAAACTTTGAGGCTATTGACAGCCGCTTCAATATTTTCAGGTGCCACCATAAATGGGACATATGCGGCATCTACACCATATCGTGCCATCATGGCTGAAAACAGTCCGGGCGATTTTGAGCGATAGGCTCGCTCATCACCGATAATACAAAACACTTTTTTTTCTATTTTGGTTTTGGGATCTCGGATTGGTTTGCGGTTGGGCATTTGACTCTCCATTTTTTGGGTTTGTTGATATAGGCAAACAGGCCTACTATATTATTTTTTTATGGTTTTGTGAGAATAGATTGTTTGGATATTTATTATGATTAAGATATATATCCTGAATAGATAATTTTATTAATTTTTATGACATAACAAAGGGTCATTGTCAATATATGAAAAAAGTAAGTAGTAAGAAAATTACAGGGTATATAGAAGTCAATAAAGTTCATGTTAAAATCCCATTTGTTGGATAATGATATTTACATGTTTCTCGGCAGCCCCGGCAAGCTTTAAAACGGCCTTCCTTGCCTGATGGCCAATAATAGCAGCATGCTCCTGGTGGTTTGCAAGTTCCATCACCTGATTATTCAAATCCTGGGCATTGCTGACCATAATGCCACCGGATGCGGATTCTAAAGCATCTTTGGCCCATAAAAAATCATCCATATGCGGACCATATAAAACAGGTTTGCCCCAAATTGCCGGTTCCAAAACATTTTGTCCACCTTGTGGTACAAGACTGCCACCACAAAAAACGACATTGGCAATACTATATAAACCTGCAAGATCGCCGATTGTATCAACCAAAACAACAGGTGTCTTTTTCGCACCCTTGATTTTGCAACAGGAATACCGGTTATATGTCAACTGTGACTCCTTAAACAGTTTCTCAATGCCCGGGCATCTTTCTACGTGACGTGGTGCAATAATACAAAGTACTTCAGGAAATTTTTGACAAAGGGCTTTATAAGTATCAATAACCATCTCTTCCTCTCCAGTGCGTGTACTTCCAGCTACAAAAACAAACGTTTTTGAATCAATATTTAATCGTGATCTTAATTGCGCTGGTAGACCTGGAATATAAGTTTGTTTCAACAAATCAAATTTGGCATTGCCAGAAACATATACTTTTTGAGGTATAGCACCCAACTGACAAATCCGGTTCGCATTATCTTTACTGATCATGCTGAAAGCATCAATTTTTTGAAGTATAAAACGAACAAGTGGCGTGAATTTTTGAAAGCCTGTTACTGATTTTTGAGAAATACGTCCATTGACAATTGTCACCGGTACATTCAATGCTTTGGAGATACAAATCCAGTTGGGCCAGATTTCTGTTTCCAGTAACACAAGGATATCAGGCCTGATTGCATGAAAAGCGAGACGCACTGATACGATAAAATCAATAGGTGAATACACACATTGTAATCTGGGATGATTGATTTTTTGGGCAAGATCAAATCCTTTTGGGGTGGTTGTGGACAGGACAATATCAATGTCTGGTGCGGTTTTATAAAGGACATCCATAATTGATCGGGCAACATTGATTTCGCCCACTGATACGGCATGTAACCAGACACGTCTTTTTTTGGGAGGAAACAGTTTTGGATATATTCCTGCTCGTTGAAATACTAATTTTTTGTAGCGTCCGGTCAACAAAACACAGATCATAATAAATGGCAACAGACTGATAGACAGAAGGGTTGACAGGCAAACATATATCACATAAAGCAGATTCATCGAAGACCTATTTCCTCAAATTTGCCTTCTTTAATTTTTAACAAATACAATTGCTTCTGTGCCTCACCCTGGGCATCAAAATGCATAAATCCGGTTAATCCGCGATATTCGGTCATATGAATTAATGCATCTTTCAGTTGTGTAGAATATTGAATATTGCCAGTGTTAAGCAATTCAAAAAGGATCATGGCAGAGTCATAGGTGATCGCCTCCCATAATGTGGGCTTTTTTTCAAACGTTGCTTCAAAGGCTGCAACAAACTGCTGCACATGTTTTAAATGGCTGTCAGAGAAAAATAAATTGGGAAATACAGCATTTTGAACGTATGATTTTGCAATTTCAATTAATTTTTTGGAATGCCAAAGGTTGGTTCCCAATAACTGAACATTATTAATATCATGATATCTTAATTGGGGGGCAATCATACCAACTTTATCGTGTAGGTCAGGTATGAATATCGCATCAAAATCGACAATGGGTTTCAATTTTTTTTGTCGCCATTTACTGACTCCCGGTCGATTAAAATATTTGCCGACCATTTTTTTTATTGAATCTGAAAAATCTGTCTGA
>Ga0272440_1000538_pt1 | contig 31967 bp, 25 predicted proteins | sample SSMMMBAug17_FD_192440 | JGI IMG/M metagenome (GOLD analysis project Ga0272440, IMG submission 192440) | Marine sediment archaeal communities from Little Sippewissett salt marsh, Falmouth, MA, United States - SSM-MMB-Aug17 | ecosystem: Environmental > Aquatic > Marine > Wetlands > Sediment ... | reverse complement strand
ATGTGGGAAAACATGTTTTGTTTGTTTATTCGATTGAAGGGTTTACGCAAGATGCCATTCAATTTTTTAAAGAAAATGGAATGGCCTGGTGTGATGATGAACGTTGGTTGGATAATGTTGTTTATCGATAAGAAAAAAATATTTAATAATGGTGGATTAATGGAAATTAGAAAATTCATTTGATGAAGAAGGCAAAACGATCAATTGACAAAAAACATTGGATCGTAAAGAATTCTTAAAACGAAAACCTATGGAAAAATAAAATGAATGAATTGGAAATACACCCTTTATTTTCGAATAAAGCGCTTGAACATTATGCAGAAGTATTATTTTGGGGGCTTGAAATTGCACGCCAAAACAAGTTTAAAAATGATGATGCCATACTGGTACAGGGAAATTTGCCAGGTTTACCCCTGTTAAAAAAGCTTCAAACATTACTTCTTAATCTTAGACTCAATCCAATTATCCGATTAACACCCCCATCAGATTTGGAACGTGACTTTTATGAGTGCGCAGATGACAATCAGTTATCATTTGTTGCCCCTGGGGAAGAGGTACTCATGACTGCCATCCAGGGTGCAATTTACGTAAGAGCGCCTGAACAATTGACACACCTCCAAGACATTGATGTTGAAAAACAGAATATTGTGACGCTGTCACGCAGTTTTCTAAAACAAATTATGCAAAAGAGACAGCTAGAAAAAACATGCTCATGGACACTTGGAATATATCCAACATTAGCACGTGCGAAACATGCAAACCTTACTTTACAAGAATACGCTGATAAAGTTAAGGCCGCAGTTCATTTGGATTCAGCAAATCCGCTATCAACCTGGAAAGATTTATATGCGCAGATTCTTGAAACCAAACAATGGCTGCTATCATTGGATATCAAGGACATTCATATGGAATCTAAGGAGATGGATCTGGTTTTGTCGTTGGGAGATCATCGGAAATGGCTGGGGCTTTCTGGCAGAAATATTCCCAGCTTTGAAATTTTTACATCACCTGATTGGCGCACAGTGAATGGTACATACTTTTCAGACCAGCCTTCCTTTATAAATGGAAATGTTATTAAGGATATTCGGCTGAAATTTCACAATGGATCTGTTGTTTACGCCAATGCTGGTACAGGTAATGCATTTCTAAAAAAACGCTTGAAAACAGATCCTGGTGCGTCTCGTGTGGGCGAATTTTCTTTGACAGACAGACGCTTCTCGAAAATTGATTGCTATATGGCTGATACTTTATTTGATGAAAACTTTGGAGGCACATCTGGAAATTGTCATATTGCTTTGGGAGGCGCATTTGATGCGGCTTATAATGGAACAAATCCACTAGATTCTGATGATCAAAGAGAATCTCTCGGATTGAATGATTCTGCAATTCATTGGGATATTATCAATACTGAACCCAAAATTGTAACTGCAACATTGTCATCTGGAAAAAAACAGGTGATTTATGAAAATGGAGTTTTTAACAAATGAGATATAAAACATTGTTTTTTCTTGTCTTTCTATTTACTTCAAATGTATGTGCAAAAGATTCAAAACTTATTTATTATAATCTTGATCAATTATTAAAAAAAGCGGTGTGTCAGGCAGATCAAATTAAATATAAATTTGAGGAAATTAATTTGGCCAGGATATATAGTAATATAGCACGCGCTGCACTATTGCCAAAAATAAATACACAAACAGCATATTCAAGATTCTGGAAAGAACTTCTGGACCAGCCAAAATGGATTGGAACATGGGGCATCAGTATTTCACAGAGTTTTACACTCAATGGAAAAGAGTTCTTTTACTATCGTATCAGTGAACTGAACCGAAAGCAAATTTATTATGACCTGTATCGACTGACAGAAACCTATCTTTTCAATATTGTACAGGCCTATTACAATGTCTTAAAAACACAAAAGTCTATTGAAATCACTGAGGCCAATGTTCGGCGTTTAATGCGCCATCAACAGGCAGTGGCTGATCGACTTTCTGTCAATGAGGTTGCAAAAACTGCGTTGTATCGGGCAAAAGCGGAGTTGTCTGATGCACAAACTGAAAATAAGCGCGCAATGAATGCCAACCGCATTGCAAGTGCCACACTTGCACGTATGGTATGTATTCCCAACACATTCGAAATTGCTGCGCCTGAATCGCACCCGGTATCAAAGATATCGCTGGAAAAATGGATCAAACAAGGCCTTGAAAACAGAACTGAACTCAAACAACTGGTCGTTGCCAATCAGATGGCTGGGGATCGCATTAAAGTGGCTAATGGTGCTTATTGGCCATCTGTTTCTTTTGAGGCCCAGTATTACGATAGTAAAGACAGTACGCCTCAAGATCCAGATGATAATATATCTGGTACTGTTTCTCTGAATTATTCTTTTTTTGATGGTGGAATTCGATCTGCAGAAGTGTCTGAGGCCAGAATTGAAAAAAAAAAGATGAAATATATCATTCAAGATACCACCCGAAATATTGCACTTGAAATAGAGACCGCATATCTGGAACAAAACACTCAACTCAGCTTGTTGGAATCTTTAAAAGACCAGTTGAACTATTCCAGAGAAACTTTTGAAGCTGTTACCAGCCAATTCAGGTTTGGTATGGCGACCAGTGTTGATGTTATGGATGCCAATACTCTATTATTAACGTCAGAACAACAGTTATCTGAAGTCATGTATGACATTCAATTTTCACAGATAAAGCTGGACTATGCATCGGGTGTGTTTTTGAAAGATTTTGCAAAGCGTTCAAATCTGACTGTAGACCATATTCGAAATTGTAAATAAATTACCAGGTAATACGATTTTCCAATGTTGCATGGTAGGATTGGAATTTCATATTTCTTAATAAAAACTGAGCTTGCCATTCATTAAATCCTGGACCACCTGATGGTAATGTTCAACAGTGCCAGTATCATGAATGTATTCATCTGTCTGGTAGGCATAGATAGATTGATTATCTTTTATCATAGCGGGGATTAAGTGTTTTTCAATGTTTTGTTTTTTACTTGGAATGATATAATCAAAGAGTTTTGGGGAAAAAATTGAGATCCCGGCATTGGCAAAATGAGAGATATCAAAATCAGGCGCATGGGGGCGGACATGAATCTTTTTGATTCTATTCTGATCGTCGGTTTCAACAAGATCGCTATCAAGGGGATGGGGATTGATATGGGTTGTCAATGTTGCAATACCGCCCTTTTTTTGATGATAATCAAACAAATTATAAAAATTCACATTAAAAATAATATCCCCATTAATAACCAAAAAATTCTTATTTAGCCGATCCTTGAGAAGATACAAACTGCCAGCAGTCCCTTGAGGAGTGGTTTCAATTTCATAATCAAGGTCAACATCAAATTGAATGCCTGAGCCAAAATAATCAGTAATGGAATCAGACAAATAACCCAGGCACATCAGAATTTTTCGAATACCATATTGTTTTAATTGTTCTATCTGATGCTGCAAGAGTGGTTTTCCTTGAAATGGAATCATGGATTTTGGAATATCTGGAAAAATTGACGATATTCGAGTGCCTTTTCCACCAGCGAGTATGACTGCGTCCATAATGCTTCCTCTATTTTATTGTTTCAAAAACACGAAGGAAATCTTGAAAAAACTGAATATTCAATCATTCATTCGTTCTTATTTAGCAAAGGTTATGCCAGAAAGATTGAAAGCTTTTTTAGAAAATATCAATTTGCCCCTTCTTTTTCAGTGGAATATCTACATCTTTTAAAAAAGGCATGTCTGTTTGAAATTTGATTTGTGTATCAAATTCATAGGGTAATGACTGCTTTTTCTTAATCAGATTGAAAATAGACATACCCATTTCAAAAAAATTGAGTTGAATGGGAATTGACATGCTTGACTGGCTGTGTTTATCAAAAGAGATGTCCTTGCTCATGACACCCCCCGCCCATTTGAGACCATCTATCGAAAAATTATAGGATAGATTTTTTAGCAGCATGAGAAATCCATTGGGGTTATCTATTGCAATATCCAACGACAGGTACGCTTTTGCAAAAGAAAGAGATTTTACTCGCAAGCCTTTAACAGATATTTTGGGGATTTTTAATAGGGGCAAATCGCCACTTTTTTTGAATGGTATTTTTAATTGACCTAAAATGGGAATATCAAAATGAATGTTTCCATTGATTTGATATGTTGCCTGATCTTGACTAACAAGCGTACTGAGTGATTGATACAAATCCATAAAATGAATCCGCACAGGAACCTGTACCTGATTGTTTCCAAGAGCTGGAATGGATTGATTCAAGGCATTTTCTCCTTTTAGAAAAACATGATCATCAATCAAAAAGTTATAGTCAAAAGCCGGCACGTGAATTCCAATAGGATAGTTGTTTTTCACGTTTACGATCATGGCCAGATCCATCTCTTTTAGTCCCGCACCAACAATATTTACTTTTTCTATTGACAGGTCCGGTGGGCGAATTCCCCCAAGTTTCTGTAAAGTTGCACATCCTAAGCTACAAAGGACACACATAATAATTACCAATTTGAATCGTTTTTTCATAAATACCTCTTTTATTAATTGCATTTTTGTTTTCATCATCAGTGTATAAACAATTATTAAAAAAAAATCAATCAACAAATTTTCAATAAAATCCTGTTATTGGTACATAGATTGCAATAATGAAAGACAATTTTTTCACAAATAAACAAGTTATAAAAATTATATATAGGATTCTATGTCAGACAATAATTATAATGTCATATTTACAGGTCAAATTTTAGACAGATTTGATGAAAACCATGTGCGAAACAATTTAGAACCTGTTTTTCCAGGTCAAGTTGCGCATGTTTTTAACAATGCCCCTATTCCTATCAAACGAAATGTTTCATTGGATCAGGCGAAAGCATTGGCAAATAAAATAGAACAACTTGGCGCTTCATGTGAAATAACCGCATCACAAAATGAAGAGATTTCTCTTGAGATGGAGTCAGATGATGCACCTCTTTCTATTGAGTCATCAGATAACGAAGTAATTGAAAATGAAGAACAAATGGATCATTCGTTTGAAAAAGATCTACAGTCTCCTTTGCGAATGATTTGCCCGAGTTGTGGATTTGAACAAGCCCAGGCCAAAGAGTGTTGTAAATGCGGCATTATTGTTGATCGATATCAAGATACATCGGAGAACATACTGGCAGATTCAGAAAGCAAAAAAGATGTTTTGCAAGAATATCTGAAGGCAATGTCCAAAATGCCTGAAGATGAAGCGGCAGCAACAGAAAAGCCAGGAACATCATGGTTTTTAAAAATGACTACCGCACTTATTTTGCTTACACTTTTTTCTTCTTTTGGCTGGTCCTATTATTATTTTGTTTACAAAAAACCCTGGCTGGCTTCATGCGTTGAGAGCGTTACAGTTCAAGATATGTGTGATCCATCATCTGATGAAGATGATCAATTACGATTGCAGTCCAAAAAAGAAACCATACTTGCACTACAAAAGGCACTGGAACGAAAAAAAAATCTTCAATCAAGAATCAAATCCAGCCATTCAAACGAACAGTTTAAATTAAAAAATATTCCAATTCCTTTATTGCGGCATTATATTGGAAAATATGTCTGGGTGACCTGTGACAATGATTCTGTTCATCAAGGTACGTTGTATGCACTTTACACAGAGCAAGTTATTTTAAAAAAGCCGCGATTTAATTTAACCATCCCCATTAATCTTTCCATGATTAAAACTGTTGAGTACGATATGTCAGAAACTGAATATGATGATGATGCTGTTGAAGCTTACCAGAGCTATAAAAGACAAACAGAGGAGGCACTTCAGCAAGTATCTTTAAGTCAGGTTGGAAAATATCGGAATAAAAATCTTCGCATACATTTAGACAATGGACAGGTTTATGAAGGAATTTTGAACAAATATAATTCTGAAAAAATTATCCTGAAAAATGTTGTTTATGGACAGATGGTTACTTTTGTCATTCGCAAAGAAAGCATTCAAAAAATATTTTATTAGTAATGGGTTGCTCTTGAAGATAGCGTCATGAGAGATTTCCGCCATCTCACTTCAATTGTAATCTGTGTTTGCGTATCAGCAATTACACAATTTTTTTGGCTAACGAAATAACACACGTTATTTTGGCAGATTGTGTCATTAAGACTGCTTGCTCCATTAGCAACAAGTGCATGGTCCAGAAATTGTCTGGCAATTAAAAGCGCAGCAAATCGTTCCTGAGAATTATTTAACGTTGATGCTGAAATATTTTGGGTTTGCATTAATGCAGTCAAGCCAAAAGACAGGAGCATTAAGGCAAACAGCAATTCAATCAAAGAAAAACCATCATCCATCCAAAGCCGCAAAAAATCCTCCATATTTCCATAAAACTAATGCAACTTATTTTCCTCATCAGTTTTTTGCACAGTTGGCACTGATTGTTCTAAAGCAGGACTTTCATAAGTTGGTCTGTAGTCTGACCTAATAAGCATATTTTTATCAACAGTTTGCCCCTTCATGGCATCGGATTCGGAAATTGCCACATATTGTTCGGCTGTGATGTATTCTTCTTCTGGTAATTCTTCAATATCAACATCATCGTCATCATCCGCTTTAGGAATCATTTTGCCAATAAAAGATTTGAAGCGTGTCATCAATTTTGGTTTCGGTGCTTTTTCATCAGATTCAATGGCATTGTCCCGAATTTCATCTTGGGAATCAACAGTATTTTTTTCTGGTTGAAAGTCAGTTAAAGGCGCATCTGTTTCAGGGAGTGTCGCAGATATTGATTGTTCCACAGGGACGTTTGTCGTAAATTCATCTTTTTTCGTTACAAGATCACTTTCCTGAAATGAATCGGCTGTTATTTGAGTGACCTGGTTTTCTTCCAATGATGAAGGATAAACCTCTGTTTGTGCTGGTTTTTCAGGTTCTTCCCCTGGCAATGTTTTTCCCAGTTTTTTGGCCGCCCATATGGTCAATTGTTTTCGATTTATTTTTTGATGATACAGGGAATGAACTGGAAAACTTTTTCTAAACAAGATATTTTTAATATTTCCTGTATGGGGATAGGCCAGGGCAAGATCGCGCAATTCGTGAGTCAATGTGCTGATATACTTTCCTGAGTCTCCAGGTGCCAGTTCGATAATTAAAACCGGGGTTTGATAAGGAACAGGGCCGACGCCAACAATAATACAACGATGAACACGCTCATGCTGCATAAAAACAGCTTCGCAGGGAATTGTGTATAATGTTTCATTTTCTGCGATTGTAATCCGATCTTGCTTTCGACCGCAAAACCAAAAATGCCCTTTGGTATCCTGCCATCCAATATCTCCAGTACGATGCCACATAAATTTTCCATCAGGAATCTTGTGTAACGCATCATTTTTTGAATTATTATAATACTGCCTTGAGACCGCCTCGCCCTTAACAACAAGTTCACCAATTCCCCCTTTATCAACAAGGAGATCATCAGACCAGTTGTCGATTGGGCGATCATTTACCTCAATAATGCGGATTTCAAGTCCATCAACGACTTGTCCCTGACACAAACCAAAGCCGCGTTCAGTTTTCACCTGTGTTTCAGAAACAATTTTGTGGCTTCCGAGGGTTGAAATAACAGGTGCTTCAGCCATCCCATAGATTGGAAATATTTGTGTCTTTTCATTGATGAATGAATGCAGTTTTTGTAATTCAAAGGCTGGATAGGGTTCTCCCCATGAGGCGATACGCTGCATTGATGGCAAAAAGATGGCTTCATTTCTTAAAAATTCAGTAAGCATCATCAGGCGCGTAGATGACATGAGCAAGTGTGTTACACCATAATCCCATATGGTTTCAACCAGAATTCTGGGATCCAGCTTATTTGCTTTGAGACTGTGGGACGCAGGAATAATCTGTCGAATACCTGTGGCAGGGGCAAGAATCATAAAAAATGGAAATGGCGTCACCAGAGTACTCTCTAAAGTTACTGCCATTACAGATCTGATTAATTCAATGATGGCATTCAGCATTCCATGTGTAAAAACTGTTGGTTTTGGTTTTTCAGATTCACAGCTTGTAGAAAACACAATCATGCCTGTATCATGGCTTCGCATTTCAGCAGGTTGAAATGATGCATGGTCATTTTTTTGAAGATCTGTAATGGAAATGCCTTTTGAATACCAACGTTTTTCGGTGCTGATATGAAGATGGACACTCTGATAATTGTTCGCATTGAACGTTTGAAGCGCCTGATATTTGGGTTCAGTAATGAGTATTTCAGGCTCAACAGCTTTAACACATTGTGCCATTTTTCGAATTCCCAGTGCGGGCTGAAGTAAAATTGGCACAGCGCCAATTTTTAAAAGCGCATATGTGATTGAAAACCATTCAATTCCAGGTAACATCTGTAACGCGGCTCTGGTGCCTCGGATGACACCGGCCTGTTGAAGTCCCCTTGCTAGTTCATTAGAACGTTGGTCGAGCTGTCTGAATGTTAAATGAGAATAAGACATTTTACCATTGGAATCACGTCCAGCCAGACATGTTATTGCCTGTTTATAGGCAGAAACCTGGGCCAGTTCTACGATATGCCTTGAAACATTGGCCTGTTCAGTGGATCGTGATCCTGCACTGCCAGTTTCATTTTTTATAGAATTATTATTTTTTATGGACATTTTTCATCTCATTTCAGCCTCTTATGTTTGGTTAAAACAATGGACTGGTTATCTAAAAATAATTTGAATCATTTTGTGTAACTCAACAATAACCAGACACAATATATTAACTTAGGATGGATTTCAAGCTTTAATAACGATATGGGTAAATATTCTTGTTTGAAAAAGAATTTTTTTCTGTGAAGGGGGTTAACAAGTGAGATGCGATTAAAATGATTCTTATTTTTGGATCATTTTATTTTTTATGAATATTATAACTCAAAACGCACATTACGAAAATTTTAACGTCCACTTTTTTGACATGCACCCTGCTCAAGTTTAAATGCTTCAATATCAATTAAAGGATATTCATGTTGTTTTAAGTAAGCTGCAATAACACCATGCCCGGTGATCAATGTATGGGTAAAGGTTCCATCATATACACCCGCGCAAGAGCATGAAGGACTGCGTTGCTGCAAAACAATTAAGGAAGGGCGAATCCACTGAACAGCCATTAAAATATCATCAAGAGAATCCATAAATCGGTGGGTAACATTATCTCCTTCATTTGTGAGGACCTTCGCTCGACCTGATATCACATCAAATCCATCTCCGCCGACAATTTCAACAGGGGGCCTTGGCGTTGGAAATCCCGCCATTTGTTCGGGACAAAATGGAATAAAACGATACTTTCTGTTGGTGTGCCAATGATTGTTTAACACTCTTTTTGAAGCTGTTCCTTTATAGGTACTATGAATGCCAAGAACACAGGCACTTGCTAATATTATTGTGGGCAATGTTAAAATTCCTGATAAGAAGGAAATGACTCCCCATTTGTATGCGAAAACATAATAATAATAATAATAATAATAATAATAATACGTGGAGAGAAAAAATGAATGGCCTTGCACCACATATATAAGGCCGTGTTACCTCTTTTTATTTGTACTATAAAGCAAGGTAATACGGCTATATATGCTTAATTATATTTATAAAATTAAATCAACTGTAATGCAGTTTGAGACATTTTATTTGCAACAGTAGAAACCGATAAATTGGTACGTGTCATATATTGGGCTCTGAAATTCTTGACCATTTCTGCTGCAAAATCTGTATCTTCACGTCTGCTTCGTGACTGTTCTAAAGCTGCCAGAGAGTTCTGTAAACCGCTGGCATTATGCTCCAATCGTTGCATAACCTGGCCAAATCGACTGCGTGTATCCACTACTTGATTTAATGTACCATCAACAGCATCCAAGGCTTCAATTGCATTATCGAAAGTATCAACCGATGCTGATTCCAGGTCAACAAAGGAAGAAATCATTGTTGCACTGCTATATAATGCTGTACCTGACGTGGTTGACAGGGTAAAATCTTTAGGTGATTTTAAGATCAAGTGGCCACCGACCAGAGCAGAATCGTCGGCTAAGGGACCATCAGTTAATAAGGTATCCCCGCCTGATACTGTTACACCATCGGATTCCAATCCTGTTAATTTAATTGTTTCTCCATTCGTGCTATGTTCGAAATTTTCAATACCAATGTCATAGCCTTCATCATTGCATAGAATTATAGCTGACCGGTTATCTGTCAATTCCGCAGTAATGCCTGTGATGTAAGATTGTTCATTAATCTTGCTGATCAATGAACCCAAATCACTTGTATCTTCAATCTTTGCCGAGATTTGTGCTGATGATCGACCATGCAGATTAAATAATACATCACCTGCACTGTTTAAAGTATGCAATTTTGCATACGTTTTAGCCTCAGCTCGAACACCTGTTGTTTGTGTATGTTGATTTACAAGATTGGCGATCGCATAAGCAGTTTGCTTTGCAGAAACTTTAATATCTGCATTTCCAAAAGTTCCTTTGAGTGTAAATGAGTCTGAAGTAGTGATTCCATTATTACGCGTACTGTAATCTGCATTTGCAGCTGCATTTACAGCAGATGCATCTGAAATGGTCCCATTAGATATCATCTTGTTGGATCCAACTTGATTGGATGCCAGATAGACAGGATCAAATGTAGTAATTTCTGTGGGTTTCCAATTGGTTTGAAACCATTTGGATTTATCGTTCAAGATTTTGTCGCCTGCGAATTCTGTATTTTCAATCACCTGAGCGAAAATTTCTTTCCAGTGGTCGAATTCCTTTTCAATCGCTTCAATATCTTGTCCGGTGTTTGCACCATCCATCGCCTGAATCGCAAGCTCTTTCATACGATGAAGTGCTTCTTCACAATTTGCCAGGGCAGTATCCCCGACTTCAGCATAAGAATAGGCATCATTGCTATTTCGAATAGACTGATTTGTTCCCAATGCTTCTGCTTTCATCTTGGTGAGATGCCCCATGGAAGCAACATCATCGCTGGCACGGTTGATCGCTTTTCCAGACGTCATCCGCTCAATCGCTTCCAATTGCTCTTCATGGAATCGCTGAAAATTGTGTACATCAACGTTGCGAACTGCTGAATATAATAATCCTATCATGATAAACCTCCTTGCTCGAGCTTTTTTGCTTTTGCGTTTGTTGTTCTAAGATCTCGTTAATCTGATATAACATAAAAATGAACAAAAATAATTAATTATAGCTGTTATCGGTTTAGCGCGATATTATCTTGAATAAATATATTTCCCTTCATCCTTTTTTTATTTTGTTTCGATCCAGCGGAGTTCCTTCCCAGGAAGCAGCAAGAACCATCATACAGTCATCAAAGTCTAATTCTTCAGGGTTATAAAAAATTGAACCATCTCCCAAAGCAGTTTGCGCAATTTGAGCAAAATTATCAGGGTTCACCATCTGTTCACCATCCCGATTCAAAACCTCTTTAAAACATCTTGCATGGCGTCCGCCAGTGGCATCATATAAATCTTGATTCATTTGTCTGACATGAGTGATCACTTTTTCTGCACGTTGATTTTGAGGTGTATTGGCGTAAACTTCAGGCCCAACCAGGGGATAGAGCACTTCAGCGGTATAGTCCGCATTTTTATGTAGATTATATTCCAAACCATATGGTAATAAAATGGACATACATGTACCATGCGGCACATGACAGACTGATCCAATAGAATGACCAAGAGTATGAACCATACCTACCATTGAGTTTGAAAAGGCAATCCCTGCCAGGTTTGCCCCTTTTGCAAGTGCCAGGCGTCCATCTTTGTCATCTGGTTTTTTTACCACATTTAATAGATTGTTACTTAACAGTTCAATGGCTGCTATAGCATGGGTGTCACTGAGTGGATTTTTTGCAAGACAGGTATAGGCCTCAATGGCATGGGTTAAGGCATCCATACCGGTTGATGATGTCAAAAATGGCGGAAGTGTCAATGTCATGCGTGAATCTAAGACTGCGACATTTGGCAGTAGAAAATAGGATGTAAACAGCATTTTTCGATTTTTTTCATGATCAGCAATGACAGCGACCAATGTTACTTCTGACCCTGTGCCCGAGGTTGTAGGAATTGCAATAAGCGGTTTCAGGGGGCGTTTTATTGCACCAGCGCCACAAAACTGAATTAAATCATCAGCATCTTCAGATACAACAATATTCACCCCTTTGGCAGTATCTAAAACAGAGCCACCACCCACAGCAATGATGGCATCACAATTTTTTTCTCGATAGACACCTGCCAGCTGATTAACAACCTTTAAATCTGAATCTGGTGGGATATTGTCCTCTATGGAGCCTATGCTTACTTTATCTTGTATTGCCTGATTGACAATATCAATTAAGCCTGCACCGGCAACGCCCTTATCTGTCAAGATTAATGGGGTGGTTGCATTAAGCTGCGTTAATGCCTCGGGTATGCGCTCAAGTGCATTATGACCTGCCAGGGTCTTGACCCGACAACAAAATTCAAAATATTCAGGAATATGCATTCTAATCTCCTTATCAGTAAAGACAGACCTTTTAAGCAAGGATTTTGCCATCATATGCGGCTGTCAGTATTTTAATACATTCATTTTTGTCTAAACTCAAGCCATTATCAATGGCTTTTTGAGCAATTGCCGGAAGGCTGTTTTGTGAAATATCTGTTTCTTTCAGTGTTTTGGGGATCGCATTTTTTTTCAGGCTTGCCATTTCAGATTGAAATTGTTTGATATGGTCAAGAACTTTTTGTTTGAATGTACTTTTTGATGTTTTCGCAAGGTCGTCAAAATCAGCAACTGCTTGAAATAATTTTTCCGCAAAGGATTCATTTTTAGTGATTTGATATTCCAGTCCATAAGGTAGAATGATTCCCATACATTGGCCAGAAGGAATATTGAACATAGATCCAGCGGCTTTCCCCAAACGATGAACCAGACCTGGTGACACATTAGAAAATGCGCATCCTGCCATAGCGGCGGCATTACCAATGCCCATATTGGCTCTCTTATCTTTTGGTTTTTGCAAGGCCTTAGGCAAACACGCTTTGATATGTTGAATGGCAGCATGTGCATATGCATTAATAAACTCATTGCCATTTGGATGAATACAGGCTTCAAGAGAATGAGTTAATGCGATCATTGCGGTAGATGCCATCAGTTGGGTTTCTGGAGCTTTAAATAGAACTGGATCAATCACCACAAGGTCTGGCATCAAAAAATGTGATGTAAACGATTTGTTTTCAACAAATGCATATCGTGTAATTTCAAATCCATTCCCCCATGCAGTGGGAATTGCCACAAATGGCAAAAGGCGGTGGCTGATTTTATTTACACCTGCAAGCAGGTTTAGGTCATCGGGTTTTCCAGATACTGCGATATTCAACCCTTTAGCAACATCCATTGCAGCGCCGGCCCCCATTGCAATAATGGAATCAAACCCTTTATATAAAAATTTCTGAGATAAGTTGCGAATGGTTTTGACATCTGCTGTTTTAGGAACACCTTCGTACAAACCGAATGGCATTCCCGAATCTTTGAATGCTTTGACAATATACTTACTTAAACCTTTATTGGATGTGTGCTGATCTGTGATGACGATAGGGCGTTTTGCATCCAATGCTTTCAGTTCAATAGGAATGTGATCCAGGGCTTTAACGCCAGCATTGGTTTTAACCGGGCATATAAATTCAATTGTTGATTCTTGCATTATTTTTTCCTTTTTCTGATTCGATCAATAATTTTTTAATTCATTGATCATTTAAATTGTGGATTGATTGTAAAAAAGATGCAATGAATGTACGCCATTTTGAGATCATTTAGTGTAATTCAGTGTTTTTAAGCCATTTTATTGTTTGAAGCTTGCGTTTCATTCATTGGGCCCATTAGACAGGTCTGTTACAATCTTAAAATCCTAAAATGGCGCGTAGATATATTTGGAATCGTCCTTTCACTTTTCGATCCATTGGCCATTGTGGATAACGTTTGACTGCAAGCTTAGCAATAATTTTTGGCAGAAGATATACCTCAACCATATCTAAAATTCTCACAACTGAACACGCGCTGGGAATGTCACCATCAACAGTCAGGCGATCATGACAACTTGAAATCGCCGTGCTTTCCTGGAAAGTAAATAAGAGGATTGCTGCTTCCAAATTTTTAATTGTCATATCGACATCAATTGTTTTGCCTTTTGGGTTTTGACCCATATATTTGACGCGGCCATTGATATCTTTTCCAACGAGCATTCTTGGCCCATTGGGAGTGACGCCCAGAGAGAACAAAAACTGGTCTGGTAATGCATCAAATTCTTTCTTAATATCCCTGTCTGCTTTGGCTGCTGCCTGAATTGAACGTCCTACAAACCATAACATTATGGCTGTGTATATGCGTTTCATTCTTTTCTTTCCAGGGATCACATCTTTGTATTCGCCCACTTTTGACCTCCTAAATAATTAAACTGTTTTTTAATGATTTGTGTAAGTTCCCCATTTACTTATGTGCCAAGAACGTGTAGGGGCGTACCTTATGTTCGCCCTCGAACTCGTTCCTATGTACGATGGCGAACACTAGGTTTGCCCCTACACGTTCTTGGCACATAAGTAAATGGGAAGTGTATCCAAAAAAAGTTCCAATCAGTTTGAAACCATTTTTATCGCTTCGACTGGACATTTAAGTTCGCAAAAACCACAGCCAATACATGTATTGTTTTCTGGTAAAAAGGGAAGCAGCCTTTCCTGTTCTGTTTCTTCCATATCTGGAACGAGAAGGCACTGAACCGGGCAAATATCAACACAGCTTAAACAGGCCGTGCATTTTGACAGATCGAATTCTGGTCGATCCCATTTGGATCTTTTTACAATTTCACATTGTACGCCATAATTGTCGTATATTGCACCTTTTGGACAAATTTTCCCACAGGCACCGCAATCAATACATAATGCTTCATCAATTTTTTGGACACTTTCTTTCTCACCATAAATGGCATCCACGGGACAGAGGCGTTTGCATACCTCGCACCCGATACATACATCTTTTATCGAATATGCCATGATTGTACCCCTTCTAAAGATTAATTAATTCCTAACTTTTGTTTGGTTTCCATTGTTGGTTTTCCTGTTTCAGAATCCCAACCAAAGTATTGCCAGTATTCACTCATCAGTCTGTCAAGATTAACAGATCTTCCCTTGTTAGCGCCTTTTTTCTGTAGAGGTTGACCAAGGGTTCGTAAAGGCATTTTGATATTTTTTGGTTCAATACCATGTTTCACATTGAATTCTTGCTTGATCGTTTGGATACGCTGTCCAATTTCCATAATTTCTTCAGGCGTTTTGTTCCATCCGGTTGCAGCATTGAGCCAATCAAACAATGGGGTTCGGGTGGATCCCAGGAAAGCACCAAACATACATGCGCCCACACCATTTATGATGTTCATATATTTGCTGCATGATGCTGCCATATGCGTTTTTTCGTCATCAACAGTATATTTTGTGTCTTTATGGTATAAAATTTTGGGCACAGGCAATGTTTTGATTTTTTTCCAAAGCTGAAACATTTCATAATAGAGAAATGCACCAATGGTATGACGTCCTGGTGTAGGTTCCACAGAGTAATGAATTGCAAAACCTGGATCACCACGGCCATCATGTGCTGCTGGTTCCTGACCTCCTGCATGAATTGCAAATTTTTCTGAGCCTTTTCCAATCTTCTGTGATGCCGCTCTTACACCATCAGCAAGGATATCACCAATGCCTTTGCGATCAATCATCATTTGAAGCATTTCAATCATTGCATCAGTGTTTCCCCATGTGAGTTCAACCCCATCGGTATCTTCTTTGGTAATAATTCCATTTTCATAACACTCAATTGCAAATGAAAGAACATGACCGGCTGAAATGGTATCCATTCCAGCACGATTCAGCAGTTCATTCATGTAAAAAATGCTATCCGGATCTGTATTCATGCACAATGCGCCCAGGCAAATAACTGTTTCATATTCTGGTTTGTGCGTTTCCTCATATTTACCAGATATGGTACAAATTCCCCCGCATCCCAGCGGACAGGAATAACAATGATACTTAACGACTTCGCAATTCGTGAAAACATCAGGATTAACAATGTTAGAATGGCTGACAGGCCAATCCGCGCTGGAACCATCCCAATTTTTGATGGGAGAGTCTCCAATTTCAACACTCAATTGATTCATGGACACAGTACCCCATTTTCGCAGCATCACTTTATAGAGCATTCCATCCATTATCAATTGATGGGGCAAAAAGCGCATCAGTTTGCCCACATAAGCTGTGGCGGGTCCTGTTACAAAAGGAGGCTGAAAATTAACCCATCGGTTACACGTTTTACTGAGCCGCTTCATTTCGTCATAATTGTGAGGCACAATGGATTTATTTCCATTTAAAACAAGGGCTTTTAATTTTTTAGACCCCATAACTGCTCCCAGGCCAGATCGTGCAGCGATTCTGCCGCGATCATTACAAACGCCTGAAATCAAGGAGCAGTTTTCTCCTGCCTGTCCAATACATGCAACACGCGGTGTTTTTCCTTTATTTGAATGGCGTTCAATAAGCATTTGCTCGGCTTCAACTGCATCAGTGCCCCAAAGATCAGAAGCATCCCTTAATTCCATTGTTTTGGCATCAATATATAAATAAACCGGTTTTTCGCTTATTCCTTTAAATAATATTCCATCATAACCGCATTGTTTAATTGCTGGTGAAAAATTGCCACCGCAATTGGCATCACCCCATGTCCCAGTCAATGGCGACTTCCCAACAACCATCCATCGCCCGGTGAATAAACTTCCTGTTCCGGTAAGTAAACCGGACATAAAGCCAATATAATTATCCGGACCAAGCGGGTCGGCATCTACAGGAATTTTGTGATACAAATAATATGCACCCAATCCTGTTCCGGATAAGTATTCTTCATAAACTTTATCGGGAATTTCTTCCTCGCAAAATTCATTTTTTGACAAATCGACAATCAATAGTTTGCCCATATAGCCTTTACCCATAAAACCTCCCCATATGTCCAAATATTTCAGTTAGTTCGAATATTATTCATACTTATTATTTTAATTATGAAAAGACAAAAAATTTTCCTTGAAACGTTTTTCGATCTTGCAGCCTTTGATGAATTAAATTCAACGTTGCATGCTTATTTAACGCCCAGGTTGGCGCAACAAGTTCATTTGGATGCGGATCGCCTGTCAATCGTTGAATAATCGTCGTTTTTGGTAGCCGCTCTATGACATCACAAACCCAATCAGCATATTGTAAAGGATACAAGCATTGATACTGACCCTCACGATACATATTTTCCATTACTGTATTTTTGACAACGTACAATAGATGGATTTTAACTGCATCAAGCTTTAAACCGGCAACTGCGTTTGCTGTTTGAATGATATGATCTCGTTTTTCAAATGGCAATCCTAAAATCAAGTGCGCGCAGGTTAATATTCCGCGTTTTTGGGTTTCTGTAACAGCGTTAATAAAGATTTGAAAATTGTGCCCTCTGTTTATTAGCGCCAATGTTTCATCATGAATACTTTGCAGGCCGTATTCAATCCAAATGAGTTTATCTTTGTTATATGATTGCAACAAATCCAGAATGTCTTCATTCACACAATCCGGTCGCGTTCCAATGCATAGTCCAACAATATCAGGAACTGACAAGGCTTCATTATACAATGTTTTCAAATGATTCAGCGATGCATATGTATTTGTATGCGCTTGAAAATATGCGAGGAATTTTTTTGCTTTATACCTTTTAACCAGTCGTTCTTTTCCCAAAAGCAGTTGATCTTTAATACTGATATTGGAAAAACCTGTGCCTGAGCCACGATCATTACAATAAATACAACCGCCTGTTGAAATGGTCCCATCACGATTGGGACAGGTCAGACCGGCATCAATAGTAATTTTTTGAACCCGGCAACCAAATCGGGCTCGTAAAAAAGAATTCAATTGTGTGTATGGTTTTGATTGCAAAATATAATAACAAAACAGTTTACATTAAACTGTTACGCATAAGGAATCATACGTTTCAAACATTTTGTATTGGTTTGATCAATCACATGGCCTTGCCTGAGCAAACGCTTTCGTTTGGTTGTTTTCTTTGTCAAAATATGATTGGCATGAGACTTGGAAAATTTAAATTTTCCTGAGCCAGTTTTTTTAAATCGTTTGGCTGCTGCCCGATTTGTTTTGATTTTTGGCATTACTGATTGCACTCCTTTTGTATTACAAATTATTTGGGTGCCAATAGCATAAACATGTTTCGTCCTTCTAACTTTGGCATTTGTTCAACAACTGCCACATCCTCGGTAGCTTCAACAATACGTTGTAACATTTCTTTACCTTGATGGGTTAGTGTAATTTCCCGCCCGCGAAACATGACAGATACTTTGACCTTATCTTTTGATTCGATGAAGCGTTTGATATGTCCTATCTTGGTAGTTAAATCGTGATCACCTGTTTTAGGGCGAACCTTGATTTCTTTAATGTTCACTGTTGATTGTTTTTTTCTGGCCTCTTGCTGTTTTTTTTGCTGTTCATATTTGAACCGGCCAAAGTCCATAATCTTACATACCGGGGGATCTGCATTTGGCGAGACTTCAACAAGGTCAAGTCCAAATCTTTCGGCTTCTTCTAAAGCGCGATTCTTTGTTACCACACCAATCTGTTTGCCATTCGGATCAATAACCCGAACTTCTCTCGCTCTGATTTGATGATTGATGAAAACTCGTTTAGCTATGTGACACCTCCTGATGATTGTCTAAAATACATTTTTCAACGCATTTTAGAGTTAATTTTTTTTAACCACATCAACCTTTGAGATATGGTAAATTTTATTTTTTTTTATTTATTAGAGAGATTGTATAAAATCAAGAAAAATATTACTGAAATAAATCCATTTCCAATTTACGTTGGGCAATATGAAGGCCAACCGCCTCTATAAAATGATCCAGAGGCACACCATAAGAAACATGTCCATCCAATCGTCGCACTGAAACAGTATTATTTTCTTTTTCCTTATTGCCCAGAGTCACAATTAATGGGATCTGGTTCAGTTGGGCATCTCGAACTTTTTTCTTCAAATTTTCAGAACGTCCATCTATCTCTGTACGAATATTTTTTCGCTCCAGTTGATCCTGAATCTCTTTTGTAAATGGAATTAAATCGTCGTTTAATGACATCAATATAACCTGAACAGGCGCGAGCCACAATGGAAATTTTCCTGCATAATGTTCCACCAGGATTCCAAGAAATCTTTCAATAGAACCATAGATGACCCGATGAATCATTATGGGCCGCTTTCTTTCATTGTTCGGTTCAATGTAAGTGAGATCAAAACGTTCTGGCAATGACATATCCAACTGAATCGTACCGCATTGCCAGGTTCTTTTGAGCGCATCTTTAATGTGAATATCAATTTTAGGCCCATAGAACGCGCCATCGCCTTCGTTTATTCGATAGGGTGTTCCATATTTTTCCAGCGCTTCTTGAAGGCCCTTTGTTGTTTTATTCCAGTCCTCCTCGGATCCAATTGATTTTTCAGGTTTTGTGGATAGTTCCAGATGAAATGTCAGCCCAAAAGTGGAATATACTTTTTCAACCAGACGAATGACCCCTAAAATTTCATCGCAAATCTGATCTTCAGTCATAAAAATATGCGCATCATCCTGATGAAATGCACGCACCCGAAATAAACCATTCAGCACACCGCTCAATTCATGACGATGTACCAGACCGATTTCACCAACCCGAAGGGGCAGTTCTCGGTAAGAATGGGGTTTCATGCCAAACAATAACATTCCCCCCGGACAATTCATGGGCTTAATCGAATAATCGACATCATCAATTGTCGAGACATACATATTTTCACGATAATTATCCCAATGACCGCTGCGCTCCCATAAACTTCGGTTGAGCATAATGGGTGTTTTTGTTTCAACATAACCTGCCTTCCGATGTTCATAACGCCAATAATCCAGAAGTTCGTTCCAGATAACCATGCCTTTAGGATGAAAAAAAGCCATCCCAGGTGCTTCTTCATGAAAACTATATAAGTCCAATGCCATACCAATCTTTCGATGGTTCCTTTTTTTGGCTTCTTCAAGAAAAGTCAAATATGCTTTCAGTTCTTTTTTATCAAAATATGCTGTCCCATATATGCGTTGAAGCTGTGCATTTTTCTGATCAGCACGCCAATAAGCACCTGAAACTTTAAGCAGCTTAAACGCTTTAACAAAGCCTGTATGCGGCACATGCGGCCCCCGACAAAGGTCAGTAAAATTACCCTGTTCATACAGAGATATTTCGACATCACTTAATTCAGAAATCAATTCTAATTTATAGGGTTCATCTTTAAAGAAATTTTCGGCATCTATCTTTGAAATTACTTTCCGACGAAAAGGCAATTTTGCTTTAACAATTTTTTTCATTTCAGCTTCAATTTTAGGAAAATCATCATTTGAAATAGGTTCCATATCAATATCATAATAATAACCATTTTCAACAGTCGGTCCGATGGTAAGTTTTGCATCAGGGTACAAGTTTAAAACTGCCTGTGCCATAACATGGGCTGCGCTGTGACGCATAATTTCGGTCGCTTCCGGGTCTTTTGTCGTAATAAATTTAATTGCAGCGGAACTGGATACTGAGGTAGTCAGATCCACAACCTGCTCATTTACTTTCATTGCCACGCAGTTACGTGCAAAATCAGGGGATATGTTTTCAGCAATCTGTAAACCGGTTAAAGGGGATTCAAATGTTTTATGGTTGCCATCAGGTAATGTAATCTCAATCATTTTATGGCCTCATTTTAAAAGATATTTTTATAAATGTTCAGGCTTTTAATAAGCCTTAAAAAATTTATTAGAGTATATAATATTCGTAAGCAGGTCAAGAAAAAAATTTATATTGTCGTCCAAATGCGAGCAATTAAGGAATGCTCAGTAAATTTGTTCCCATTTCGAATGATTGTTGTCCACATTTTTAGATGGGGAACATTTTAACAAAAGGCACTAATATTGCAAAAACTTATAAATCAAAAGTCTGACTTTTTGGGAATTCGCCCCTTTTTTAAAAAATGTTATTCAAGGAGTCAATCATTAATGAATAAAACATGCCATAAACCCATTGCAATTATCGCTACTCCTGAAAAAGAACAAATGGATTTAATCATAGATATTTGCAATAAAACTCATTTGATCACAGTTGGTGTAACAACGCTTCATGAACTGATCAACATCGTGCAGGAGCAGAAATTTTCAATGTTGATTATTTCCGATAAGATTTCCAGACAAGATCTATGTGATCAAATTTTACGCATTCGAAATAAATCTATAGATAAGTATTTGCCAGTGATCGCAATTTCTTCTCACGCATATTCTGAAGCCAAAATAAAACCTTTATTATCTGCCCCTTTTGATATTTTGACTGATCCAGTTCATTCAAGCATATTGACCTGTAAAATTCACCTGTTGCTAACACTTGAACATCAAAAACAAAAGATTCAAAAAGAATCACATAAATCAGCACGTGCGCTTTCTGCCAAAAAAGCTTTTTTAGAAAGTACCAGCCATGATATTCGCACCCCCATTAATTTAATTATCGGCATGTCTGATTTATTGATGGGTGATAAACGCGATACGAAACAAACGAAATATCTCTTAAATATTCGACGCTCTGCTGAAATGCTTCTTGCTTTGTTCAATACAAAAATTGACTATGGCAACATTCAGAGCGGTTCACTGGTGCTTGAATCCAAAGTGTTTGAACCAATGATGATCATACAAAAAATTGAGGCAATGCTTTCCAGCTATTTACTTTCAAAACGAACAGAACTTGTTACAAACATTGATTCAGCCTTGCCCCTTGTACTGCTTGGTGATCCTGCACGTTTTGAACAAATCCTTTTCAATATTTTGTTTGTTTCTATTCAACAGACAATAAACAACTCGATAACATTAAATATTCGCGTCCATAGCAAACAGCTTGATCAAATAACATTATTTATCTCGGTTGAAGATGACAGCATGGACTTCAACGAAATGCAAATAAATACAATTAAGGATGATTCTGAATCAGATTTGGAAAATATACATGTCGGACTATTTGTTTCAAAGCATATTGTTCAGGCAATGGATGGTAATATCGGATTTTCAGCCAATAATAACAATCATTCCGAAATTTGGTGTACAGTGAGCCTGGCAAAAACATCTCTAAATACTGAAAAAAAATACAGCAGATTATATGAAAATTCGAGGGACAGCATAAACTATTCTTTATTTAATACAGAAGACATTCGTATCCTTTTGGTTGAAGATAGTCCTATCAATCAAATGATTGAAAAGTCTCTGCTAAAAAAGTTGGGATTTAAACAAATCGACATTGTAGAAAATGGAGAGGAAGCTGTTAACATTCTAACAAAGCAGGATTACGATCTGGTTTTAATGGACATTATTATGCCTGTCATGAATGGTCTTGAAGCCTCTCGACTCATTCGTAACCAAAATTCGATCCGAAATCAGAATATTCCGATCATTGCTTTAACTGCTCAAGATACCTATCATCTCGAAACAGACTTTGAAAAATATAAAATAAATTATTATTTATCCAAGCCAATAGATCTTGATAAACTTACTGCGACAATAAAAAAATGCTTTCCACGTTTAGATATGTTCTTATCAAAATCTGAGGATATAAAACCAGACATTCCAAACCAAGTTGTTGAAACGCCCAAAAAACCGATTGTGAATAATGTGCCTCTTTTTGACAGAAATGCCTTACTGGAACGTCTTGATGGTGATGAAGCTCTTTATCAGGAACTGGTTGAAGGGTTTCTCGCTGACATCCCTGTTCAGGTCAACAAGCTTGAAAAAGCACTTGATTTTGATGATCTGCTTGTTGCAGGTCAATTGGCACATACCCTGAAAGGTGCTTTTTCAAATCTTGGGGCACAGTTATTGCAAAATATTGCCAAAGAACTTGAAAATGATATAAAAAATATAGATATGAAACATATTAAGCAACGCATTGGTCAATTAAAGCAATCGTTAAAAAAAATTAAGAAGTTGATATAACAATGAAAAATATTGTAAAACAAATCCTCGTAGCGGATGATGACTATACGAGCCGACGCCTCTTGGAAATCCGATTGAATAAGTTTGGATACGACGTTATTTCTGCAAGTGATGGCAAAGAGGCCTGGGAAATAATTCAGCGTACAGATTCACCCAATATGATTGTCCTTGATTGGATGATGCCAGGTATTACTGGTATTGATATTTGTAAAAAAATTCGATCATCAGCCAATTATGAAGAACGATACAAATATATTATATTATTGACCGCACGCGGTGCAAAAGAAGATATTGTTCTTGGTTTGGATTCAGGCGCTGATGATTATCTTACAAAGCCTTTTGATGATACAGAATTACTCATGCGTATCCGGGCGGGAAAACGTATTCTTAATTTACAAGAAAAACTTCAATATAGTGCCACCCATGATGCGCTGACAGGCATATATAACCGAGGCGCAATTCTTCAAGAACTGGAGAAACAAATTTCTCGTTGTTGTCGTGAAACAACCTTTGTGAGCATTGGCATGCTGGATATTGATTTTTTCAAAAAAGTCAATGACACATATGGTCATCTTGCTGGTGATGAAGTCATCAAAGAGGTTTGTCTGCGCATAAAAAGCTGCCTGAGAAACTACGATATTGTTGGACGATATGGGGGTGAGGAAATATTGATTATCACCCCCGGCGCTGATCAAGCTCAAGCGAATATTATTTTTGAACGCATTCGGGAAACAATCAGTGCAACGCCCATAAATTTTGAATCTTCTCAATTGTCTGTAACTGTCAGCATCGGTCTGGCAACGTTATCCAAAAATATGAATACTAAAAAATTTATTCAGATTGCTGATGAAGCCCTTTATCGTGCGAAAGACAATGGGCGCGATCAAGTGTGTTGACATCATCCATATGGTATTTGTCAACGATTTCCATTCTATCGTATTGGCACGATTCTTGCTTTTTTGTTTAGATTAAGATTACCAAATTAAACATTACTGAGTTTATCCCAACAGAACTGTAGTAATATCAATCTGGAGCAAAATAATGAATAACTATAATTTTGCGATCAACCCTCTTTCTTATATTATTGAGAATAAATCCAATGCGAATGCGTTCACACTTTTGGAACTGATGGTTATCATGGCCATATTTTCAATTCTCACAGGTATAGGTCTTTTTTCTGTAAGCTATTATATCCCAGGTTATCAACAGAAAGCAGCGGGGCGGACAGTCATATCAGATCTGGTTAAAGCCAAAATTTATGCGATAAAACAAAGGACGCCTCAAACGTTTACCATCATTAATAATAGAAAATATTCAATTCACAATGCAAATGACATTACTGATATCTTTCTAACAAGAGATTTCGAGGATGATTTTGGTTGGAGAAGTGTTACCATTCAATCTGATACAAGCCCAACACTCAACCTTGATGGGACGATAAATAATATTTCAACCATTAATGTAAATGGTGCAAACAGTGATCCACTGTCAATCACAATGACCATTACAGGTAATCTCAAAATTGCTGATTGAAAAGATCAAGGAAATATCTATGTTTTCTAAAGGCCAATATGGATTTACAATGATAGAGTTGCTGATATACATTGCAATGTCAACATTGCTTTCAGTAAGCATTATCAAAGTCTATGTGTCAAACACGAAGGTAAGTGCGACGCAAAGAGATATTGCAGATATGTTTCAGAATCTTCGCTCTACCATGAATATGATGACAACTGAAATTCGTCGTGCAGGATGTGATCCGCTTGCTACAAACAAGGGACGATCTACAATCAGTGATGACTACCTGGGATTTCTGGATAATTCTGATGATGACCTGGATACCGATGGCAATTCCATTCATTTTACCCACGACAGCACATCACCTTCAGATGGCTGGGCATATAGCAATAACGAAAACATCGCGTATTATGCTAAAACAGTCGATGGTGATAAGAACCTCTATCGTTGGTGTGGTGTAAGCGATACTGAGTATCTTCTGGTTCGAAATATAAAATCTTTAGATTTTGAGTATTATGATTCTGAAAATAATCAATTTAACATTTTGCAAGATTCAGATCGCTCAAAAATAAGAGTTGTTAGAATTACAATTGTCGGGGAAACCAAAAAACTCAAACAAGAACAAACATTAACCGCATATGTAAGAATTCGGAATTTAGACTTATGAAATCATTACCAAAATTACATGATCAACACGGTGTCAGTCTTCTGGAAATCATGGTGGGCATACTGATTTTGTCAACTGGATTTCTGGGGGTTGCAAGCATTCAAACTCAAGCGTTAAATGGGATTAAATGGGCACAACACAGAACAACCGCTATTCTTTTAGCGCAATCCTATATTGAACGTATCCCATTTAATAATTTAGATGATAATCATGGCAGTTCAAATAATACAGTTATGGATATTGATGGTATCGAATATACAATTTCCATCAATGTTGACCCATTGGGAACAGCCACGCAAAAAACTGTTGAAGTCATTGTTTCGTATATAAATCGTTCCATTCGTGTTGAAACCATTCGTTTTCCTTAAAGCAATGCTTCAATACGAATAAAGGATAAAATAAATGAAAGAATCCGGTAATATCACAGTTCTCGTTTTATTGGTATTGGCTGTGATGACTTTAATGGCGATTGCATCATTTGAATACAGCACAACAGAAGTCTATCTTGCAAAAAATGAATTGGCTAAAACAACCAGCTTTTACTGCGCGGAAGCTGCTATTGTTGAAGCTTCCAATGAATTAGAAAGTGCTTCAATCACGAATTTACAGAAAGTGATGAATGAGGACACGACAAATCCCCTTACCTGGGTATATTTGGAATCTAACGCGCCTGATCTTACATCGTTTACAGGAAAAAGTGTCTCTGAGATATTGATCGATATGCCTCAATGCAGCAACTCCCAGTTTATTGCCATTCAAAAAGTTTACTCTGATGGTGATGTTTTAAGAAATGAATCCTTAGATATGAATAAGTCTGGTGATAACGTCCATGAATACCGGCTGATCGCACGATCAACAGATGGCGGTAGTGAGTCCACAATTGAAATTGGCTATCGAAGACGTTTCTAATGGACATCCTTCATTTCATAATGAAAACAAAAAATACAAGGAAATATCAATGAAAAAGAATAAAATATTTTTATTGATCATCTATATGCTTATTTTTTTTGTCATCGCTGCCAATGGAGAGGATTGCTATAAAGACAACGACGCTGATGGCTATGGAGATTTAACCGCTAAGGGGGAATGCGAGGAAGGTTTTGTTGATAATTCTACTGATTGCGATGATAATAACCCTGATGTATACCCCGGTCATGGCAATTGTGTGCTTTGTTATCTGGATTCTGATCATGATGGATTTGGCGATCCAAACAATGAAGTTGGTCTTGAAGCCTGTACTGGCGATTATGTTGAAAATAATGAAGATTGTAATGATCGGAAAGATATCGTTCATCCAGGTGCAATAGAGCTATGCAATACTGCGGATGACAACTGTAATGGTGCCATTGATGAAGGACTGACCACAAAGTATTATCTGGATAGTGATGACGATGGTTGCGGCATGGAAGATATGTTTATGTATAGTTGTAATCCGCCTACCGGATATTCAACTGAAAATTGTGATTGTGATGATGCTGATGCGGGTAGATTTTCTGGCAACATTGAAGTGAAATGCGATGGTATTGATCAAGATTGTAATGGTGTTGATGATTGCCCGGGTACTGAATGCATGACAATACCTGATGTCCCCTTAGAAACCATTGCTGAACAAGCGCCCCCAATGTTGATGTTTGTTATTGACAATTCGGGAAGTATGGATGCTGAAATTATGACAGGAGAAAATTATGGCAATTTGAATAATGATGTATGGTATGACTTTCTTGATCTTTACAGCAATTTTTCTTATGTTTTTACTGCTGGCAGTGAACATATTTTTGGCGATGATGAAGCCCTTGAGGGGCGAAGTCTGTCATTTAATATTCTGGGTTTAGAATTTGACATTGATTTAGACCTGATTAAAGAGTATTATGTTAAAGGTCATTGGGTACTGTTAAGTCAATGGTACGTATATAATACACTCTATTACAACCCCTTTATCACGTATTCTCCCTGGCCAAATAAACCAAACGCAGATCCAACGTATCCGCCAATCAATCCTATGAATCCCAGTAAAACAAAAGATATGACGAAAAATTTTTTGACGCTGAAGAAAAATTGGGTTCTTTTTAGAGGATATACAAAGGTTATTGATGTCAAACGTTCTCATTATTATGTGAAATCAGTTGATGATGGCCAATTCTATCTTGTAAATCTTGAACAAAATCGCATTAAGTATTATGCTGTTGAATATGCTGAAGGGGATGAATTTAAATTTCTTGGGTTCAGAATTCCTCTAAAACCTGATTATACGATCACAAATCTCACTGAAGCGACCCCGCCAGCTGATATTGTCTCAGGTCGCTCTGTCCAAGAAGAACGTCAGAATTTTGCAAACTGGTACACATATCATAGACGTCGGATTTATGCAGTCAAAGCAGCCATTGCCAAAGTTATCAGTTCAATTGAAAATGCAAAAATTGGATTTTATTTTATCAACAATAAAAATCTGTCATATCATTACAAAGCAGAAAATCAACCTTTGTTACCAATAAAATGCAAAAATACTGATGATATCACAAACATCACTGTTGAAGACCAATCCGAAACATTGTTAAACGTATTATACGAGTCGCCCCATGAAGGCGGCACCCCATTGAGAATGGCTTTAAAAGAAGTGGGCCAGTATTATATGGGAGATTCGACACTTTCTTCAACCTCACCATATGCTGAAAATGGGGGCGAATGCCAGCATGCCTTTTCAATTGTTCTAACCGATGGTTTTTGGAATGGCACAAGTCCAAGAGTCGGTAATGTAGATAATGCAGACACCGAGTTTGATGGCATCTGTTTTCAGGATGGCTATAACAACACACTGGCTGATGTTGCCATGAAATATTATGAAAATGACCTCGCACCTCATCTGGATAACCATGTCCCCTCACGTTCGGGTGATGAAGCACATCATCAACATATGGTGACATACAGCGTATCCTTTGGTGTTGGAGGTACAATTGAACCTGATGACTATCCGGGCTGCCCCCCGGAAATTCTTCCTGATTCAAATTGTCAATGTGCAACTGATTGTCCATGTCCAATATGGCCTGAAGTCAAAGAGCCGGATCGCAGGAGCAGTAGAGATCCACAGATGACGATTGACAATAAACATGCAATTGATGATCTATGGCACGCAGCAGTTAATGGCAGAGGTCGCTATTTTAAAACGACTGATGCCACTGATCTGGCAAATTCTATTCAAATGATTGTAAACCAGATCCCGACTTCAGGTACTGTCGCCTCCATTTCATCGAATGGCCCCAAACTCGAAACCAATATTACTGTTTACCAGGGGGCTTATAATTCAAAAGACTGGTCCGGTGATCTCAAAGCGTATGGTCTGGCATCAGGCAGCAGTACAACCTTTGACTTTGAACACCCCATATGGTCTGCCAATGAAAGAATGGCAACTCTTGACTGGTCGCGCAGAATTGTTGTCACTTCAAAAAATGGAAATGGTCATATTGACTTTAATAGAGATATGTTACCCGATTTGAAAAGTAGAATCTATTCAAATGCTGATACTGCAGAGCAAATCATCAATTATGTGAGAGGCGATGCCAGCAACGAAAAAAGAAATAATACAAATAATTTTCGAAACAGATATTTCAAGCTTGGAGATGTAATTCATTCAAGTCCGCTGTATATTAAAGATGAACTCGGTAGAGAAAATATTTTTATTGGTGCCAATGATGGTATGCTTCATGTTATTGATGCCAATACCGGTGATGAAAAATGTGCATACGTTCCCAATCTTGTATTTGACAATTTAAAAAACCTCGTAAGTCAGAACTATCCTCATAATTATTATGTGAATGCAACGCCCACATACAAAAAAACTGATTCAGGCGAATATGTCGTGGGCGGACTGGGCAAAGGCGGAAAAGGTTATTACTGTCTGGATGCTTCAGCAGATTATCCAAATATGCCTTTCTGGGAATTTCCATCAAAGAACAATGGCGATGATACAGAAGTGGATATGGGGTATTCCTATTCAACCCCTTATATAGTTAATTCACAGACAGGATGGATCGTAATTTTTGGAAATGGATATGCCAGCACGAATGGGATTGCAGCCTTATATGTCAGACGATTAGACAATGGTGGCAAGGTCACCACAATCAGCACAAATGTGGGGGGATGCAATGGACTTTCCACACCCGCTCTTGTCGATATTAATTTTGATGGTATTGTAGACTATGTTTATGCAGGAGATTTAAAGGGAAATTTATGGAAATTTGACCTTACCGACACGAATCCCGAAAACTGGAAAATTGCCTATGGCACATCAGATAACCCCAAACCTTTGTTTCAAGCAAAAAACAGTCAGGGCATTTCCCAGCCGATCACCTCAAAACCAGATGTTTTTAAACATTGTTTGTTGGATCATGATGGCTATATTGTTATTTTTGGAACAGGATCTTATCTAACAAATGGTGATACAAGAAGCATTGACCAACAAACAGTCTATGGCATATGGGATTGGCAGAACGATGAACGTGATAAGCGTTTTTATTATGGTGAATTTGATGAAGAGAGAAAACTAAGCAACATCCAAAATCTGGATGCTGCATATCATTCCTGCACATTATTGGAGCAAACCCAGGAGCATGATTATAACGCTGAAGGCTATATGGTTGTTTCTGATCAACCCATTATCTGGTATCCCAAAAAACAGGATGGCATTTCTCATGTGGGCTGGTACTTTGATCTACCCAAAGCTGGTGAGCGCGTTATCGCAAATCTATCCATTCGGGAAGGAAAAGTCTTCATTATCTCTCTGGTGCCTGCAAAAAGTAAATGCGGTGTGGATGGCAGTTCCAATATGTATGTTTTAAACGCCTGTAATGGTGGCCGATTGAATAATCCAATATTCAAGGTCGCGGATGATTTTGTTAAAATTGAGGCAGATGGCCTGGAGGCATTGCCCCCAAGTGGTATCACGTTTTCATCGGTGGTGAATAATCCAGTATTTTTACACAGTCCTGATGATGGCACTGATGTTTTGGTTTTTGGCGATATACAGTCTTCAGGTAATTTGCCTGCCGTGGAGATAAAATCAGAACAGGGGCGGTTTTATTGGAAATAGCAGATGTTGGGGCAGACCAACCCAACCCCTTAAAATTCAAGAATATTCATTCCAAAACAGGCCGTTTTCACCCTTTATTTATAACGCTCTTTTCAGTATCAAAAAGAGCGTTATATTATATTATAGGGTACAATTTCCCCACAAGCCTGATACACATCCCTGGTTTCAACAATTTTTTTACCTCTTGCTTGAATGCCAAGTTTCGAATGGATCTCTTCGACAAATGATTTGCTACCAGTTGCAATGCTTTGAGTCAACATGGTAAATATAAACCAAATTGTCATTGATGAAAATCTTCGTGATGGTTTTCGTTTTGATGCCATTGAACGATGAATGTTGCAACTGATTGACATCGCGAAATAATTGTGAAATATTATTTATTTTTAACTTCATTATTATTATAGTAAAAGGAGAAAACAGATATGTCAGAAAGAATTTTCCCAATTGAAGAATGCATGGAATATGATGAATTCACAGATCGCGTAGAATTATTACGAGAACTTGAAACATGGATCAAAAATGTTCGTTACAAGAGATCTGGCAGCACATCTATTATTTCTCCGCGTCGTCTGGGAAAAACTGTGCTATTGGAAAGATTGGTGAATACTGTATTTTTTAAACCTGAGTACCATGTTGCGCCCATATATTTCAGCATGGGGCTTGAAAAATTAACATTAAGAGCCTTTATTATGCAATATGCAGAAACTTTTTTTCGCCAATATATTGCATATTGCCTTCAGGATCCTGATCTTTATAAAGACAAATCAATTTCCTCAAAAAACCTGGTGGAAATTGAAACGAATAATGAAGACATTAAAAATGCACAGAAACACTTTCAAAGATTTTTAACATTCTTTAAAACAAATCCTTATGACAGTGTTATCCCTCATTGGGCAAATGTTATTTGTTTACCAGAACTGGTCGCAAGTTCTTCTAACACATATGCTGCAATCATTATTGATGAATTCCAGGAAATGAAATTTTCAGTTTATAATACATCTGATGAAAAATTAATTGACTACCAGGCAAAGGGTCTTTTGACTGATCAAGCAGCAACTGATTTAACCGCTTCATATCGACGCCTGTCCCAAAGCCGTGTGGCTCCAATGCTGGTATCGGGTTCTGCGGTAACCATGATTTTTAAAACTGTCATGGGAGGTCCTTTGGGTGGACGATTTGGTTTTACATATGTCAAACCCCTTTCCATCCCTGATGGTGTCACATTGTTGTTTCATCTCATTCGTATTTATCGTTCGGATTTGAGCATTCAGCCTGAAATGGCATTTTATACCAGTTCTCAGGTTGGCGGACATCCTTATTATTTGTATTGCCTGGTTCAATCTAAATTTGAACAAAAATTTGACAGCAAGGAAGTGATTGATGAATTAATTCATTATGAAATTACCAAAGGCAAAATTTTTGGTTTTTGGCAAACCCATTTTCAAAGCAATCGGCACTATATCAATGAAGACAATGACCAGGAATTGGGCAAAAAAATTATCTATTATTTCATTCAGTACAACAATCAGCCTGTTGAAATCGAGGAAATTGCCTCAAAATTAAAGGTTTCTAAAAAAATCGTTGAGGA
>Ga0272440_1000537_pt1 | contig 31981 bp, 7 predicted proteins | sample SSMMMBAug17_FD_192440 | JGI IMG/M metagenome (GOLD analysis project Ga0272440, IMG submission 192440) | Marine sediment archaeal communities from Little Sippewissett salt marsh, Falmouth, MA, United States - SSM-MMB-Aug17 | ecosystem: Environmental > Aquatic > Marine > Wetlands > Sediment ... | reverse complement strand
TTTAATTAAACACTTCAAGTCCCTTTGGGACGACACAGGAATAGCCTGGAGCTTCAGCTCCAGGCGGGCGAGCTTTGAAAGGCTTATTTACTTTTATCTACCCGAAAACTTATGGTTGCTTACTTAAAGGGGTGAGTTACCCCGGGTAATGGATGAAGCGGTACTTCTGTCAATCTTTTGATATATTTTTTCTCGCCTGGCAATTTCAGTAAAATGATTTGCAAAGTCAGTAAATTTAATACTTTCCTGAAGCCCCAAACACAAGTAGCCATTTGGTGTCAGGCTTTCGATAAACAAATTGATGACCCTGTTTTGAAGTTTTTTATTGAAGTATATCAATACATTTCTACATACGATTAAATCTAATTCACAAAATACATGGTCAGTCACCAGGTTGTAATCTGAAAAAATAATGTTTTTTCTGAGGGAGCGATCAATGATGGCATAATCATAGCGTGACGTAAAATAATTGGAAAAATTGTTGTTTCCAGTTGCTCTGGCATAATTATTCCCATACTTAACAATATGATCAATGGGATAAATGCCCTCTTTGGCCTTTCGAATGACTTCTTCATTAAAGTCAGTTGCATATATTCTGGAACGTTCATAAAGACCTGCTTCTTTAAGAACAATTGCCATTGAGTAAGCTTCTTCGCCTGTTGCACAACCCGCGTGCCAGATACGAATAAAAGAACGTTCAGACAATTCTGTGATTACTGATGCATTTAATGCCTGATAAAAAGAAGGATCTCGGAACATTTCTGTCACATTGATTGAAAAATTCATTAACAAGGTATTGAAAAAATGTTCATCATACAAGATTTTATGTGACATTTCAGAAATATTACTGAGGCCACACATCGCAAGCGTATGTTTGATGCGACGCTTAATAGATGCTCTGGAATAATCCCTGAAATCATAGCCATACTTTTGATGTATGGCTTCAAGTAACAGGTTGACTTCGATGTTTTCGTTTTCTGTGTACATAATTTATCTAGTTTATTTATTTAACCATAATCGCAGCATTGATATTAATTTATCTGGATAAACCGGCTTGGGCATATAGTCATCAGCACCTAGCTGAATACATTTGTCTCGATCTTTCTTCATTGCCTTGGCAGTCAACGCAATGATTGGCAGTTTTTTATGCTCGGGCATATTTCGAATTCTGCGGATAGCTTCATAACCATCCATTTCAGGCATCATGATATCCATGAGTATCAGGTTAATATCTGGATTTTCTGACAAACATTGCATGCCCTCATTTCCATTACGTCCAACAATTACTGTTGATCCGCGTGCCTCCAATACACTGCTGATTGCAAAAACATTACGCATATCATCATCTACCAGCAAAAACTTTTTGTCTTGTAATATTTCATCTTTATTATGTACCAGCTGGGTAAGATTGTTTTCACTTTGATTTATTTTTTTTAGACGATGAAAAAACAAGAGGATTTCATCAGTCATTCGCTCCATCACATTCAAACATTTCTGTTGAATTTCTCCTTCATGATCCATGACTGGAATAAGCCATTCTTGCTCCCAAACATCGGCATCAATAATAAAAAGAATTGGCACATTTGCTTTTTGGGCATTTTGAGCCAGTTTTTCTATCAATTGAATATTTTCAAGGCTTTTACAGCTTGTATCAAAAATTAAAAAAGATACTGAATGATTTGCAATATATTCTGATGCTTTTGATATATCAGATTGATAAATACAATTGAGGGAATCGTCTGTATCAATTTTTGGTACTAAATCAATTTGTTCTTTGCAGAGAATCAGGACTGTTTGATTATTATTCTCACTTCGTGCATTTATTGACTGAATTATCGATTGAAAAGCAGTCTGGGTGGCATCTTTTTTCAAAAAAAACATGTCATTTTGTTTGTCAGGTGATTCTAAATGAAGACTGGATACCCAGTGAACAGGTACATCATCCATTTCATCTATTGTTTGTAGTTGAATATATAAAAACCAGCATGTCCAATCAGGCAATCCCAAATCCACAATAATACCGCAAGGGGTATCATTTTGACAGCTTGTTAAGGCTTTTTCAGCAGTATTGAATATTTCAGGCGTAAAATCTTGTTGTTCAGCAATGGACTGAATATGTTGCACAATAGTATTATTGCTGGATATAATCAACACTTTATTTTTAGTTACATTTTCATCTACAACCGCTGTGAATTGAGTTTGATCAGGAAAATTTGTATTATTTGGGGTTTCATTTATGGTCGAATCAGCTTTTTTTTCAATCATTTGAATATCTTCCAAAGGTTCAGTCTCTTGTGGTACAAAAACATGCGGCCATTCTTTTGGCACAATTTCTGGTACAACAACACGAAATATTGTTCCTACATCAACCTCGCTTTTCAGAGAAACTTGGCCGCCAAGCAAATGAACCATCTTTTTAACAATAGACAGCCCCAATCCTGTGCCACCATACCGACGCTTGGTTGTGCCATCAGCCTGATGAAAAGCTTCAAAGACTTGTTCTTGCTTATCTTTGGGAATACCAATACCAGTATCCTCTATTTCAAAGAGGATTAAATGGTGAATATCAAATGAATATTTACCATAAGCAAGATGTGATTTTTCAGGCCGCTTAATTGATAAGGCCACCTTTCCTTTTTTCGTAAATTTGAAAGAATTGGATAAAATATTTTTTAAAACTTGTTCCAATCGTATTTGATCTGTGTACATCTGAACCGGTATTTCAGATGATATTTCGGTTTCAAATTCAAGTTCTTTTTGAACTGCAACAGGTTCAAATGTTTTCGTCAGGCTAGAAACAATGTCCTGAATATATGTTTTTTCTGGATAAATTTCCATTTTTCCAGATTCTACTTTACTCAAATCCAGTACTTCATTGATTAAATTTAACAAGTCTGTGCCGCACATATTGATAGTATTGGCAAATTCCTTTTGTTTGTCAGTCAAATTACTTTCCTTGTCTTCAGCGATAATGCCAGACAATAACAGAATACTGTTTAAAGGTGTTCGTAATTCATGGGACATATTGGCCAAGAACTCAGATTTATACTGGTTGGCTCTTTCTAAATCTTTTGCTTTCTGCTCAATGGTCTGCTTTTGCTTTTTAAGTGTTTCATTACTTTTTGAAATTGCTTTTTTTTGTTTTTCAAGCAATTGAGCTTGTTTTTCGAGCGCTTTATTACTCTGGCTTAATTCTTCATGCTGTTGTTGAAGGCTGGCTTCTGATTTTCGTAATCGTTTGGTTTGCTCTTCAAGGTCTTCATAGGCCTGTCGAAGTTCTTCCTGCTGCACTTTCAGCTCCTCAGATTGATTCTGAGAATGTGCGAGCAAGGTGGACATGCGTGTTCTGGCTTTTGATGTATTGATTGCCACAGCAATATTTTCTGAAACAATTCCCAGAAAATTCATTTGAATTTGGGAAAATGCACTTACAGCACCAAACTCCATGACACCTAAAACTTTATTATGAAATATCAAGGGCACAATTATAATAGCACCTGGTTGTTCCTTGCCAAGGCCCGAATGGATATACAAATAATTTTCTGGAAGCTCTTCAAAAACTATTATCTTTTTTTCCAATGCCGCCTGTCCAATGAGGCCTTCTCCCATTTCAAAATCATTGCTTAAAGATTTTCGATGCGTGTATGCATAGCTGGCCATCAGCTTGAATCTTGTGTCTTCTTTTGCGTAGAAAGTTCCTACCGGTGCATTGAGATAATCGCACAAGAAAAAAATGATATTTTCAGCAAGGCTTTGCATGTCTTGTTCACCGCGTAATCGTACATTTAACTCTGTCTGTCCGGTTTTGATCCAGCTTTGCGCTTCGTTTTCTTCAGTCACTTTTCTTAAGGTTTGGGTCATTTTATTGAGTGCTGTAATCAATCGTTTGTCTTCTGTTACATCTTCAATTGAAGCAGAGTAATCTCCCTGGGATATTTTTTCAGAAAGATTGACCAATTTCATTTCATTGGATATGTCCAAAATAAATTTCATGACCCCAATAATGTGATTATTGGAATCATGTATGGGAACATTGGTGTATCGAACCGGATAGATATGACTATCAACGTGAATATTTGTCATTGTTGTCAAAGTCGTGTCGATTTCCATGGCACGAAATGCTTTACAATTGCCTGTTTTGCAATGGTCTGCTTTTAATAAATCCTGACATCTCATGCTCAGACCTTTTGAAACAGGTAGTTGGAACATTTTTTCTGCAGCAAAGTTCATATATTCTACTTCAAGGTTTCGGGAAAGAATAACAATGGGTATCGGAACATTGTTTAAAAAAATGATATGACGTTCTGCCAGTAAGCCAGCATTCTTAACTTTTTGTCGTAATTCTTCCACTGCTGCACCAATACTTTCTGGAGGCGGGGGTTCTAAAAAAAATTTTGAATAATCTCCCTTACTGATAGCAAGACAGACATTACGCAAATGTATTAATTGATTAACCAATGTCTGAAAGGACAAAAATATGCTTTGTATTGTTTCGTTGCTTGAGGGAATTTGTATGGTTTTAAGTTGTCCTGAAGTCACCTCATTTATCCACTGATTGAGTGTTAGCAATTCATTGGATGTTTCATGAATAATTTCATTTACAAGAAATAATGTCAGGAGAGAGGCTGTAAGAAAAGCGAGCAGTATCCCCCATTTTGAATAGGGTATGGTACAAACAAGAATAATCATTGGGATTGTAACATTTAAGAATAATTTAAAAAACAGCCCTAACCGCGGATTTTTCCATATGGAATCAAAACGCTTATTCTGTTGATGATTTCTTTGCATGATTTTCTCCTGTTTTTGATTGAATTTTATGTTGGCAAGCATGGTCAAAATTGATACAGGCGATTTCCAAATTTTTGCAGTGTATACCAAGGGCGTTTTTTTTGTTTGCCTTAATTTCTTTTTCAATTTGATTTGTTATAGAATAGACCTGGCATGCGTCTACTGCTGAAGATGAACTTTTCAATGCATGTGCATATGTTAGGACTTTGTCAAAATTATTTTCTTGAATATAGTATTGAATATTATGAATATATTTTGTCATATCCTTTTGAAAAGATTTCAATAGCTCACAGCACAAATCTGTGTCGCCTTCCATGCGTTTTAGCAATAATTCATATTTTAGCGGGGGTTTATTAAAGATAGCTTGTTGACTGTCATCTTGACTTTCATCTTGTTGATTGCACTCACGATTTAACCTAAACTTTTCAATTTTATTTATAAAATCAATAAGTTGAAATGGTTTAATAACAAAACCATTCATACCAGCCTTCATACAAATATCGCGATAATCCTTTTTACTGTGTGCGGTAAGCGCAATAATGGGGATGTTTGGATTCAGCACTTTGGATTGATTGGGGTCACGAATTTTTGATGTGGCTTCAATGCCATCCATTATTGGCATTTGAATGTCCATAAATACAATATCAAATTCTTGCCTTGTCAAAATGTCTATTGCTTCTTTTCCATTGTTAACTGTTGTAACAGAATATCCCACACGAGCCAATAATCTTCGAGCCGCCAACTGGTTCACCTGATTGTCTTCAGCCAATAAAATTCGGAGATTATCTGGATTATCAGTTGATTTGTTAGTATGCACATTCTTTTTTTCTTTCACTTGGGTTTGTGTGCTGCGAAATAATTTTTCAAAAAGATTAATCAATGATGTGCATTTTATGGGACGATTCAATATGCCATCTGCTTCAATGCCATTTTTGGTATGTGGCTGTCCCAGTTTTGGCATCAGTATGATCATTATTTGAGGAAATGAATTTTTAATAAATGCAAGCAATTGCTTTGCATGGGATAGATTTGTATCAATGCTAATAAAAACAGCATTATAAGGAATTTCTATCTTATGTGCCTCTTGAATCATTTTTTGTGCTTCTTCATGATTGCCTGCAATTTCAAATTGACAGCCCAATTTGTTGAGATAGGCAGAAAGAATGCGTTGACAGTTTTTTTTGGGTTCAAAAATCAAAATATTGATATTGTTGAATTGTATTATTTTCTCTGTTGGTGACTGAGCCTGTTTTTCAAAGGCTAAAGATAGCGTAAAACATGAACCTTTGCCAGGTTCACTTTCAACATGGATACTTCCCCCCATCATTTCGGCCAATTCTTTGGATATTGCCAATCCCAGGCCTGTTCCACCATATTTTCGTGTTGAAGATCCATCAAGTTGCGTGAATGATTTAAACAGGCTTTCCATTCGATTTTCTGGAATACCAATACCTGTATCAATGACATCAAAAACAAGAGAGGCTTCTTGCATGGATTGCTCCTTTGCATAGACATGAACAAACACAGAACCTTTTTCAGTAAACTTGATTGCATTTCCAATAAGGTTAATGAGAATCTGGCGGACTTTGATTGGATCACCATACAAATAGTTTGGGCATGATGGCTCAAATAAACAGTCGATATCCAGCTTGTTTTCATGCGCTTTAATTGCAAGCATATCAATAATTTCTTCAATAATTAGTAATATTTCAAAATTAAAATAATCCAATTCCATTTGACGTGCTTCCAGTTTAGAATAATCCAGAATATCATTGATGACACAAAGGAGAGATTCTGCAGATTGATAGGTCATTTTCAAGTATTGACGTTGTTCATCAGATAATTGTGTACCAAGTAATAAGCTGGTCATCCCAATGATGCCAGTTAATGGGGTACGAATTTCATGACTCACATTGGCCAGGAATTCCCCACGCGTTTTGTTGGCTTCATCCATCTGGATGGCCATTTGACCTGATAACTGGATGGCTTGTTTGAGTTCACGATTTTTTTCTTCCAATGCCATCCGAGATGCTTCGCGAATATCTGCAATTTGAAATTTCATAATGGTGTGTCCAATATTTCTTGTTGCAGATGCCAGAATAGAAATTTCAGAATCGCTCCAGTGATAAGCCTGTTGACAATCTTCAAAGTCGATCATCCCCCAGAGCCTGTTTTCCACAAAAATCGGTATAATTAATATGGAGTGAATGTTCAGTCTTTTGAGCATAATCATATCTTCGGCAGAAAACGTATCAATCGTTCCAAAAATATTTTCTCCTTTTTCCAGGCGTTTAATCCAATCATTATTCAGTTTGTCTTGAAAAAAATGATCGTTTGGATTGGACAAATAAAAACGTTCATCGCGAATCCATTCAAAACAAAGACTGGGCAAACAATAAAAATCATCTTGACTTTGTCTTTCATAAATAAATACCCGATCAACATCAGCTGCCTTTCCAATAAATGAAAGTGCAGAAGATACACCATCAGCACAGCAGGTTGCTTTTAATAAGCAATCTGCCGCATTGTTGGCGCCAGATAAAAGAGTGTCCCTGCGTCGTAAAATATTTTCAGTTCTTTTCAGGCCTATTAATGTTTTATTACATTGAATGTTAGCCTGTTCGATCATTTTTTGTTTTCGATAAAGCTCAGTAAAAACATTTACTTTGCAGCGAAGCACTTCAGGATCAAGCGGCTTAAATAAATAGTCCACAGCACCGGACTTATAGCCTTTAAATACATGGCGCGGTTCCTTATTGATTGCAGTGATAAAAATAATTGGAATATGCCGGGTGCGGCTGCTGCTTCGCATCAAATTCGCAACTTCAAAACCATCCATTTCCGGCATTTGAACATCAAGCAATACCAGGGCAAAATCATGTCGAAGCAATAATCCCAGAGCTTCATTGCCTGAGTTTGCTTTCACAATATGGAGTTCAGGACTTTTGATCAAATTTTCAAGAGATAATAAATTTTCTGGTCGATCATCAACCAGAAGAACACTCATTGGGTTTTGTGAATATGCTTCCATTTATGCCTCTTAATAATAAAAAAAAATTATTGATACAACCACATGCGCAGCATGGACAACAACTTATCAGGTTCAATCGGTTTGGACATATAGTCATTTGCTCCGGCTTCAATACACCTGTCACGATCGCCACGCATGGCTTTGGCTGTCAATGCCAAAATAATGATGTTCTGGTATTTTTTTGATTTTCGAATGGCACGCATGGCTTCATAACCATCCATTTCAGGCATCATCATGTCCATGATAATCAAGTTGATATTGTCGTGTTGATCCAGTTTTTCCAGTGCTTCTCGCCCATTTTCAGCAACAATGATTTGAATTTCTTTTTCTTCAAGTACGCTGGATACAGCAAAAACATTTCGCATGTCATCATCCACCATCAAAATGGTTTTATTTTTGAACATGGCATCTCGATCATGGGATTTCAGGTCATTCTGAGGAACAGTTTTGGAAAACTGTGTTTTGACCTGATGCAAAAACAACATGCTTTCATCCATCAAGCGATCAAAGGACTCAGAACTGGATTCATTGACAATTATGCGCTGTACATACTCTTCAAGGGTGTTTGTCTCTTCAGGCGTCAGTTTTTTATTGGTAAAAATAATGACTGGAATGTCTCTAATAGTGGCATCCTCACGAATTTTTTCCAATAATTGAATGCCAGACATGTCTGGCAGGTCCACATCCAATATCAAGCAATCAAAGGTTGCAGAAGACAGCATTTCATAGGCTTCCTTTGCAGTGGAGACAGCCGCAGTTTTTACATTTTCATTATCAAGACTTTCCACTATGCTCATGCTTAAAACTTCATCATGAATGGCGACTAATAAATTTTTGATTGATTTGGAAATATAGATTTCAATATGTTGAAAGATGTTGTCCAAAGCATTCTGATCAAGGGGTTTGTTTAGATAACCAATGGCGCCTTTTTTTAGTGCTTCCTTTTGACGTTCTGGTGTGGCGCAGGTGATAAAATGAACCGGAATATGTCGCAATAAATCATTGCTTTTTAGTTTTTCCAAAACCTTCCAGCCATCCATTCCAGGCAGCATAACATCTAAAAAGATAGCATCAGGCTTAAACTCTTGTGCATATTCCAGGCCTGTTTCACCATCAGCAGCAATCATGGCTTCAAAGCCTTTTTCTATAGCAATTTCATTCAGATACATGGCAAAATTTTGGTCATCCTCAATAATAAGTAATGTTTTTTCCGCTGGTTGTTTGATTGTTTTCATTGTTTTAGTTGGAGCTTGTAACAATTTTTCTGCCTGTTTTTCAGTAATGGGGAGTCCTTCTTCAATAATTGGGGCATCGGATGTTTTTTCAATAGTAATGTGAGGAGGTGATGAAATCGGTTCAGAATTGGTTTTCGTGTGATGCTTGATTTCTTTATTATCAACTGATTTCGATTCATTTCTGTTCACAAGGGTAACGCCATTAAATTTGAGTGGCAATAAGAGTGTAAATGTGCTCCCCTGTCCCAACGTACTCTTGAGATGAATATCTCCCCCAAGAATACGCGCTAACTCTCTGGCAATAGATAGTCCAAGACCTGTACCACCAAATTTTCGTTTGGTCGTACCATCAGCCTGACGAAAGGCTTCAAAAATAAGTGTTCTCTTTTCTTCAGGAATCCCTTCTCCAGTGTCAATAACTTGAAATGCAACTGTTTGATCCGGGTTCATATGTTCTGGGACATCTGAAATATTTTTCGCCCAATCAATTATGAAGCATACCTCTCCTGTGGCAGTAAATTTAAATGCATTGGACAATAAATTCTTGATGACCTGCTCGGTTTTTTGGATATCAGTATGAACGAGAAGCGGCAAATCCCTGGCAACTGAAATCTCAAAATGCAAATTTTTTTCAGAGGCTGTTGGGGCAAACAGCTGTTCCATTTTTCTAGCAATCATTTTGATGTGTATATCTTGAGGAAACAGATCCATTTTACCGGATTCCACTTTGGCCAGATCAAGAATTTCATTAATCAGATTTAGAAGATCATTCCCACATGAATGGACAGTATCTGCAAATCTGGCCTGTTTTTCAGTCAGATTGCCATATTTATTCTCAGCCAACAGTCTGGACAGCAAAATAATGCTGTTAAGTGGTGTGCGAAGTTCATGAGACATATTGGCCATAAATTCTGATTTGTATCGGCTGGCCGCTTCAACTTCTTTGATTTTTTCCTCAATAGTGCGCTGGGCAAGTTGAAGTTTACTATTTTTTTCTTCAATACTGGCTTTTTGTTTTTCCAACAACGATTTTTGAGATTCCAGCATTTCATTTGTTTGCCGAAGTTCTTCCTGCTGAACTTCCATTTCTTCCTGTTGGGTTTGCAGTTTGGCCTGGGATTCTTGAAGAATATGTGTTCGCTCTTCAAGATCTTCATTACTCTTTCGAAGATCCTCTTTTTGTTCTAGAAGCTGCTCTGACTGATTTTGCGTAGTGGTCAACAATTCCTGTAATCGGGTGCGTGACTGCGCAGAATGAATAGAAATGGCAATATGTTCTGCAATGGATTTTATCCATTCCATGTCTGTGTTGCTAAAGGATGAAAAACTCCCCAGTTCAATCGCGCCAATGACAATATTTTCCATAAGAAAGGGGTACACGAGAATGGTTGATGGCAAATTTGAGCCCAGGCCAGAATGAATACGCACATAGTCCTCAGGAACTTCTTTTATAATGATGGGTTGCTTTTCAAGGACAGCCTGACCCAACAAACCTTCACCAAGGGCATACTTGTTTGAAACATTTTTCCGACGCTCAAAAGCATAAGAACTCATCAACTGAAGCATATTTTCTTTTGAATTCATAATGTAAATTGCACCCAGTTGACAATCCAGATATTTGGCCACAAAACTGATAATGCTAAAACATAATGTGTGAATATCATTTTCACCGCGGATGGTATCATTGAGCTGTGTTTGACCGGCTTTTAACCAGTACTGAATCCGATTATCTTCTTTTGATTTTCGCAATGCACGCGTCATGTTATTCAATGTATTGCCCAGTAAATCCATATCAGACTGTACAGAGATTTCTAAACTTAAATCCCCTTGTGTAATGCGATTGGCCTGTGCAACAACCGACTGAATATTTGAAATCATTTGATTCATTGATTTGGATAGGATATCATGGGGGCCGCGTTCATTGAGTTGCGCAGATAAATCTCCATTGGCAATACGATTGGCTGCCTGAGTTGTTTCTTTAATGAAGTCTGTCAATTCATTACAGACAAATGTTAATTTACCCATCTCATTGTTGGAGTGGATTCTATCCAAAGGAAGACTGGATTCATAGTTACTGTAAATATCTAACTCGCCTTTGACAATTTTTTGTAATATGTGAACAATTCTATTTATGGGATTTGCAATGCTTTTCGCTAAATAATTGGCAATAAAAAGCCCCAGAAGAATGCAAAAGAGCGTACCAAAAAGCATGAAATGAATTGTTCGCTGAACACTTTTTGTCGATTTTTGCTCTCTAATACTCATGAGTGTTTTTTCAATATCAACAAATTCATCAAATATTTGATGAATATCACGATTATGTATGACTTGCTTTTTTAAAGCAGTTAATTCAGCCATTTTTTCAAATATGACCGCTTTAGACAAATTATTGATTTCTTTTCGTTTCTCAATAATTGGATTGGCTGTAAACTGCCGCCATTTTTTGACTTTATTACAAAATTTTTTCAAACGTGCTGTTTGTTCTGAATTGTGGGAAATCATTTTGAACAGGGCTGCGGCATTGTGATCAAATTGTTTGGCACTTTTCTGGTAGAACGTTAAACAATCAGATTCACCCAGTATAACAAAACAGCGTTCACTACTTTCCATCTCAGATACGAGATGATGTAATTCATAGGCTTTTCTGATAATACGATGCGTTCGATCCACCCATTCATTGGTATGCAAGACTTGGGAAACATTGTAATATACAACTATTGTAACAATAAGTAGCATGATTAATGCAATACTGTACCCTAAAATCATTTGTGTACTGATTTTATATTGTCTAAGCATTTTTTCTCCTTTTGTTGGAATAAAATAAGTGTAACCAAAACTGCAGAGACCAAGCCTATGAGCAAAACCAATGCAGGGGTGAACATAATGCCCTTCGGGCAAATTTTAGATTCGCCTAACTTTTGTGCGTCTTCGGAAAGCCTGTTTGATATTGGCTTCAAGTACAGTCCCGCTTGCTAACGCGCGCGGCTCAGATTAACAGTTGCCGAAATTTTCAGAGCCGCGCGCGTTAGCAAGCGGTATTACACTTAAACGAAATTTTCAGAGCCGCGTGCGTTAGCAAGCGGTATTGCACTTAAACGAAATTTTCAGAGCCGCGCGCGTTAGCAAGCGGTATTACACTTAAACGAAATTTTCAGAGCCGCGCACGTTAGCAAGCGGTATTGCACTTAAACGAAATTTTCAGGCATCCTTCATATTCCAGTTAACGCTTTTTTTGTACTATTTGGTTTATGTAGAGACGCACGGCAGTGCGTCATAGCCGTCAGGCTAAGGCAAACGCGCTTAGGTGCTCGTTCCCAGGCTCTGCCTGGGAACGTTTTCCGAGGTGGCTCTGCCGGCTCTGCCACCTTCGAACTGAACAGGCGGCAGAGCCGCCAAGAACACGTTCCCAGGCAGAGCCTGGGAACGAGCACCCAAGCGCGTTTGCCTTAGCCTGACGGCAATGGGCAGTGCGTCTCCGAGCAGAGAAAGGGCAAACATTTTGGGTTCTTAATTTCAAAGAATTGATAGACCTTTCTTCGCTCGGAGACGCACTGCCGTGCGTCTCTACAAGGGGAAACACAATCACAATTCTGGAAAAAGTGTTAACTACTTTTCAGCAAATATGAAGGACGCCAATTTTCAGAGCCGCGCGCGTTAGCAAGCGATATTACACTTGCTCATAAGTTTGGTTTCGGTTTACCGACAATTTTGGTTACATTCGAATTAAATACATAAAATTGTAGAAAAAAGTTACAGAAAATTTGCAGGTATAAATATTTATATTTGTTTGGTATAGTTATTTTGAAATGGAATGACTATATAAATATTTTGAGCAAATTGTCAAATAAAATCTTATATGTCGTTTTTCAAATTTTGAATAGACTCACACGAACAACTCCAAACTGACACATCAATTAATTGGAAAAACCAAAGTTGAACGATCATAAGTTAATAAGTTAAGAACGTCCTTCCATTTTATCCTGGTCTATCTTTTGCCTAAATCAGAATTAATTGTAAAGTTTTACATATAGTATAAAAATTTACAATATAAGTTTTTTATTAATCAGGCACGAAGGTTGCTTTAGTGTAAATCATAATGAAAACACTGTAAAAAGAACAATCATCATACTTAAGAATAATATTCATTTGAAAAGATCATTTGATATGGCTTCCAGCATTGAATTTAAAAGGTTTAGATTATTTTTCAATTGCAAAAGATTCAAAGTTTGGAAGGTTTAATGTGTATATTTTTGTTCTCGTTTGAAAGATAGATTTTACACTTCACATGTAAAATTTTACCGCCTTTGGGAATGTAAATAGATTTACCATGTTAAGAAACAGTGTTCACATGTAAGCATATCATTGATAGGAGGCTTAAATGAAAAAAAATATAATCAAAAATAAAACCATACAGATCTCCGGATATTTATTATACCTTTTATTATGGCCGATAATAATAAATTGTACTGAAATACCGGAAGGTTCAAACAATCCCCCTTCGTTCATCCTCGGGCCCAACCAAATAATTAATGAAGATGCCATGAATCAAGGCCTGGGCAATTTTGTACAAAATATTTCTCCTGGCCCATATGATTATGAAAAAGATCAGGCACTAAACTTTGTGTTAGATGTTGATAATCCTGACCTGTTTTCAATCTTACCAACTGTGAGTCCAAAGGGGACTTTAAATTATCAGCTTGCACCCGATAAAAATGGCAGTACGACTGTTTCAATTTATCTAAAGGATGATGGTGGTGTTGCAAATGGGGGGAAGGATCAAAGTGAAACCAAAACATTTCAAATTACGATTCGGCCTGTTAATGACCCGCCAACATTTAATAAAGGTTTGGATCAATCAGTTGTCAAAAATGCCCGGTTGCAAACGATTCCACATTGGGCAACACGAATTATTAAGGGACCTGCTGATGAACAAAATCAAAAGTTGACATTTTTAGTTGATGTTGATCGCGAAGATATTTTTGAACAGTTACCTGAAATATCCGCTGATGGTACCCTGTCATATGAACCTGCACAGGATGCCTATGGTCATGCATTGGTAAAAGTCAGGCTAAAAGATGATGGTGGCACTGAAAATGGTGGAAAAGATATCAGTGCGGAACAAAGTTTTACCATTAGCATTATCTGGGCGAATCATGCACCTTCTTTTTCCAAAGGACCGGATATACAAATATTAGAAGATGCGCCTGCTCAGACATATGATGATTGGGCCACAAATATCAAAGCTGGGCCTGATGAAGAAGATTTTCAAGCTGTGTATTTCATTCTATCTGTAGAACAACCCCAATTATTTGAAGAATTGCCAGTGATTTCTTCCAAGGGAAAACTCTCTTTTCGTACCAAGCCTGATATAAATGGAAAAACGCTGGTCAATGTGTTTCTTAAAGATAATGGTGGTACTGAGTTTGGCGGTCAAGACCAGAGTGATACCCAATTTTTTCATATCAATATTAAACCTGTAAATGATCCCCCTGTTTTTACACCTGGCCCGGATCTAACAGTGCCACAATCTTCTGAACCCCAGCTCGTCACATCATGGGCAAATAATATCTCTTGCGGACCACCGGATGAATCAGAACAAAAACTTATATTTCTAGTTTCAACAGAAAATGAGGGGTTCTTTGCATCGCCCCCTGCGATTCTTTCAAATGGATCGCTTTATTACACACTGGCAGCCAACGCCTATGGTAAAGCTATTTTATCAGTTGCCTTGCAGGATAATGGAGGGACTTACGATAATGGTGATGATACCAGTGATCCTGTTATTTTTATGATTACAGTGATTGCAGTGAATCATGCGCCTTCTTTTACCCCAGGAGACTCAATTACTATTCCTGAAGACAGTGGGGAGGTAAGATTTGATAATTGGGCAACTGAAATCAGCCCGGGACCGCCTGAAGAATTATATCAACGTGTTCAATTCTATGCTTTTGGCATTCCGCCCACATTGTTTTCAAAACAGCCTGAAATGTTTTCAGATGGCACCCTTACTTTTGAAACATCGCCTGATGTCAACGGCCTGGTCAACATTCGTATTTATCTCAAAGATGATGGCGGAATTGAAAATGGCGGTATAGACAAAAGTGAGGATTATTATCTGGATGTCAATATTACACCGGTTAATGATGCACCCAGGCCAGTTCAAAATATAATTGTTATTGAAGAAGATACGCCTGCGGCCTACACGCTGACAGCTATAGATATTGAAAATGATCCGGTCACATACGAAATATTTCTGCCACCCCAAAAAGGAACACTGATTATTGAAAATCCAATCACAGGCAAATGTGTGTATTCACCATATACAGATAGTGTAGGCTCAGATTTTTTTCAATTCCAGGCTTTTGATCATATGGCGCAATCAGAACCCGCAACAGTGACAATTCAAATACTTCCTGTAAATGATGCGCCAATTATTTCAGAAATCTCAACGCAGACAACGCTTGAAGATACGCCCACATCACCCATTGAATTCTATATTTCCGATTCAGATTCAAGCATAACTGACCTCCAATTATTTATCACATCAAGCAACGAAACCCTTGTACCAAATACCAATATGAAGGTGAGTGGTATTCTTGCCAAACGATCTCTGATCATCACGCCTGAACCCAATCAATTTGGACGTTCAGTTATCACAGTTCGCGTCGCAGATAACTTTAATCTGTCATCACAAGTGCAATTTATTCTGGAAGTTCAAAAACGTAATGATCCACCAACCCTATCTGTCATTGATGATCAAATGATATATGAAGATCAGACAACTCCCCCCATTATGTTTTCAGTACACGATTCAGAGACACCTGTGGGCAATCTTGACATTCAGGTAGAGATTTCAGAAGCCCAAATGATTCCAACCGAAAATATTCAATTATCCGGTGCAGATGTCATTCGTACCATGACATTAAAACCTTTTATCAATGTATCGGGTGATGTTCATGTGACTGTAAGCGTTTATGATGAAGAAATGGCTGTTGCCAGTCAGAGTTTTGTTCTTCACATATTGGCCGTTGATGACCCACCAAAGATTGGCAATTTATCAAACCAGACCATTATTGAAGATGAGCCCTCGCAAGAAATTTTGTTCGAAATTAGTGATCCTGATACCCCATTGGATGACATATCAGTGCGAGCAGTTTCAAGTGATGAAACGAAAATTGCAAATGACCAAATTATCATATCTGGTCAAGGAATGGAGCGAATGATTCAATTCACACCATTGCAAGATCAATCGGGCTCAGTGCGTATTGATTTGATTGCAAATGATGGCTTTTCTGACAGTGAAATCAAGTCATTCAATGTGATGATTACCCCTGTCAACGATCCACCCATTGCAGATGCGGGTGAAAACTTTTCTATCGGTGAAAGCCGGACTGTATATCTTGATGCATCAAAATCAATTGATCCTGAAAACAATATCATTTTTTACCAATGGGAGCAGATCACTGGTACACAAGTAAATATTGATAATCGCACCGAATCCAAAACCTTTTTTACAGCACCAGAGGTAGGCCCCAATGGAACAACACTGGTTTTCAAATTACTGGTGATTGATCATGATGGTCAAGAATCTGAGGATACCATTGAAATCAGTATTGAAGATATGGCGGGTCAGTATTTGATTGAAGCACTTAATGGCAATAATGGCACAATAGAACCATCAGGTCAGTTATTTGTAAAGGAATATTCATCAAAAAGCTTTCGCATTATTCCACAAGTCAATTATGATATCCAGGATGTGCTCATCAATGGTGAATCTATTGGCCCGGTAGCAGAGTATACATTCTATGATATTCAAGCTGATCAAACAATTCATGCATTTTTTGTTGCCCGCCCCAAAATTACAGTTCTTGCTGAAGGTAATGGTCAAGTATCTCCACAGGGTAATGTCTTTGTAAATCGTGGCGATAATCTGACTGTGACATTTCTACCTGATGATGCCCATATTCTGGACTATCTTTTAGTTGACGATATTGTGGTTGCACCAAAAACAGCGTTCTATTTTTCGGATATTCAGTTTGATCATACCCTCACCGCTTTTTTTATCAGCAAGAATATTTATGTTGAAACAGAAACAGGCAATCGCGGCACAGTGGAACCTTCAGGAAGAATTCTCATGACATCAGGAAGTGATTTAACCATTCAGGTTATTCCGGACTCAGGCTATGAAGTTGCTGATGTTCAGGTGAATGGCACTTCTATCGGAGCAGTCACCTCCCACACACTGAAAAACATTCGTGCCAATACGCATGTATATGCGAATTTTCAACCCATTGTCGCTCAAACCATTACAGCAAGCTCTGGAGATAATGGTCATATTTCTCCAGAAGGTGAAATAAAAGTTTCTGATGATCTGGCTCAGTCTTTTGTGATGATTCCTGATGAAACATATTTGGTCGCAGATGTTTTAATTGATAATGTATCTATGGGGCCAATGGAACGTTATACATTTCCATCAGTTAAAAGAAATTATAATATTCATGTAAACTTTGAGCATCAACCTAAAATTACCTCTCAAGCCGGCCCAAATGGTAAGATCGAACCAAATGGCGAAATTTATGTGAAAAAGGGATGGTATCAAGAGTTTTCCATTACACCCGATACAAACTACGAAGTAAATGATGTTATTGTCAATGGTGAATCTATTGGCGCGGTATCAGGACATATCTTTTTGGAAATCAATGATGATCTTTCAATTGTCGCTGAATTTCAATCCATGCCAAAAATCCAGACCACAACAAACAGTCATGGCACAATCACGCCATCAGGCCCGATCATCTTACCGAGTAACAGCTTTCAACAGTTCAAAATAATACCAGATCCTGGCTATCAACTTTATAAATTGTTTGTTAATGGTGCACCTTATCCAATGCCTGAAGATCAATGCCTATACACTTTATCGAATATTACAAAAAACTATTCACTCAATGCCCAATTTACGCTGGATCAATATACCATAAATGCATCATCAGGAGAATTTGGCAGTATTACGCCAACAGGTATTATAACAGTTTCAGGTAAAGATTCACTTTCATATTTATTTATTCCAGACCCGGGTTATGAAATTGGCAGCGTTCTCGTGGATCATATCAATATGGGGCGAATCTCCGCCTATACTTTCAAGTCTATCGTATCAGATCATACTGTTCATGTGGAATTTATAAAAAAACCAATGATTATTGCGGAATCAGGCAAACATGGTCAAATTGACCCTGAGGGAGTAATTGATGTTCCAAATGGGGGCTATCAGATGTTTTTGATCAAACCTGATAAGGGCTATAAGATAGCTTCGCTCATGGTTGATGATCAACCTCTTTCAACGCAAATGGATGTTATTGAAGCGGATAATTTATGGAAATCCTATGTTTTTGCAAATGTTGACAAAAACCATACCATTTCTGCAAGTTTTAATCGATGTCATATTGAACTACGCACCAATGGCAATGGTAAAATTACGCCTGACAAAGACCTGGAATTTGATGTGCTTGACAATGTCTGTTTTACTTTTCAACCCAATGATGGTTTTATTATTGATAATGTTATTGTAGACAAAGAACCACAGGGCCCGGAAACATTCTATAACTTCTGGGAATTAACAGCAGATCATATTCTGGAAGTTAATTTTCTTGCAATCGAAATTCAGACCATCACCATTACAGCCAATCCAGGCGGGCATATAACACCATCAGGTACAATTGAAATAATGGGTGGGGAGTATGCCGAATTTATGGTGGCACCAGATGAAACACATTTTCTCTCAGAAATTCTGTTGAATGGTACACCCATTTCAGATAGCAATGAAGATAATAAAATGCTGCCTGTTGGAAAAGAAGGTTTTTATGTATCATTGAATGTAACATCCGATCAGACCATTGAAGCCATATTTGAAGAAATTCCAAAATATGAAATCCGAGCGATTTCAGGAAACAATGGCAAAATTATTCCATCAGGAAAAATAGAGGTTTTGCATGGCCAATATCAACTATTTACATTTCAGCCAAACCCTGGTTATGCAGTAAAAGATGTGCAATTGGATAGTGAGTCCCAGGGACAGATAAATAGTTTTTCACTATCAGTTATGAATAATCATATCATTACTGTCAGTTTTTATCCCATTAACACATGTATTATTGAAGGAACAGTTGTTGACAGAGATGTTACGACGCAGGGATTGGAAAATTTTACTGTCGAAGTCTGGCTGGGAGATAATTTACTTCAAACAACAACCACAAATAGCAATGGTGAATACATATTTGAAAATTTGCCAGCAGTAGAACATCTGGTGATGGCCGCCTGGCCGCCATTTGAATCTTCAAATTATTATGGCTGTTTTTTTAATGAAAAAAAAGAGCGAATGGATGCCGATCATCTGTCAACCCTTTCTGGCAATCTTAAAGATATACAATTTCGCATGCAGCGTACATTTGAAGAAGGTATTCGTGGACAAGTACGAATGGGCAATAAAGGTGTTCCATTTATTGTGGTGGATGTTTTTGAAGACAGTGCAACCTTTGTCAAAAATGTCACCACTGATGAAAATGGCTTTTATACCCTGACCGGACTAGATCCCTCTGAAGACTACAAAGTGTCAGTATGGTATCGTCCCTATGCCACTGAATATTTTTATAGTATTTCGGATTTTATAGAACCTGGTGAGATTATTCCCACATACAGTGTGTTATCCTGGGATCGTGCAAAATTATTTCGTTCACAATATCCGCCCCTATCCAATATTGATATTATCATTGATCCGGGTGCAACGATCAGTGGAACAGTTTTACTTCCTGATGGTTCCCCAGCATCGGGCATTCGTGTAAATGCTTCCAGTGACAAAGATCAAAGTGGAAATGGCGCATTAACTGACGCGGCTGGACGCTATACGATTATTGGATTGACTGAAATTCTGCCAGAACAGGCAGCTACTGATGGTTACATTGTTGAAGTTAAAGCAGTGGATTATCCATATATTGCTTATCCCCAGGCCACAAGTGAATATCAGGCCCTTCGCGTGGCCACCGGACGCACTGATATTGATTTTCAATTTGAAAAAGGCCATGATATCAGCGGTACAATCCATTTTGCTGATGGAAATCCGGCACAAGATATTCAGGTTTATGCCTGGTCTCAAAAGCATCCAGAAAATAAAAGCGGCAGTGCGATTTCTGATCATTTTGGTAATTATACCATCGCAAATCTGCCCATTGCATCAGACTATGTCGTATCAGTAATTTCAGATCAATACCCTGTCCATTACTTTATGGATGCCCATCAAATTGAGAATGCTTTCTTACTGAATTTACTGGAGCATTCTTTAAAAGATATTAATTTCACTTTAAAGAAAGGCTCATTTATTCATGGTTTTGTCTATATGCATCAGGAAATAGGTTCTGAAAAACCTTTATCTGGCATATGGGTAAACATCTGGTCAGAAAGTACACAAACAGGCGGCGATGTCGTAACTGATGATAATGGCTATTATGAAATTACTGGTCTGGTTGCTGAGGCAGATGATTACAAGATTTCAGTTATTCATCAAGGATATCAACCCGCATTTTATAAAGAAATGCTGGATGACAATCTGATGAACGATACTGTGTATCAATGGAATGATGCTGGAAGTGTTGTGCCTTCAATTGAAGAACAGTCACTTTTTCGAAATATTGTATTAACTAAAGGCGTCACATTTGCCGGCATGGTTACATTTAACAATCAACCAATTGAGAACGTTACTGTTGAAATTTTTTCTGATGAAACCGGTGGTTGGGGCAAATCTGTTTCCAATAATCGCACGGATGCCAACATGATAATTACCGGTTTAATTCCAGGTATTTATACAGTTAGAGCAATATCTGAAGGTTTTGCTGATGCGATTATTACAGGAATAAATCTGGAACAGTCAATCATGGACTATAATATACAGTTAACAAAGCCAGATCGAACCATATCTGGCACCCTTATCGGACTGAAAAAAGGTGAGATTGTTCGTATTGATGCCTGGTCAAATGATACCAATTATTATGGTTTTGCAGAAGTTAAAGGCTCTGGCTTTGCCACACATTTTAAAATTGATGGTTTAAAACCAGCTTCTGATTATCTTCTTGAAGCATTTTGTGATAACTATCCCAGACAAATTTATGATGGATGTTCTGATATATTGTCTGCCGATCTGGTGGACATTTCCATGCATGACATTTCCAGTGTTGTTTTTCGATTTGAAAGCCAGGGCACTTTTATGATTCATGGAAAGGTTACGTTTCCACAGGATGTTCAAACCGGAGAATCCATCCAGGTTGAAGCATGGTCTGAATCCACTGATACAATCATTGAAACAGAACTGATGTATTCAGATACTATTGTTATACCTTACACCCTTGTGGGCAAAGCTCCTGCCACTGATTATCAAGTACGTATTCATTCCAATCAATTTATTGATATAACAAGAAAAGACCCTGTGAATGTCGTTGAAAAGCCTGTTATCACTGATGTTAATTTCATGCTTTCACGTGGAACTCAAATTTCTGGACGTATTACAAATGCACAAAACCTGGGGATGAATCAACTGACAGTTATTGCATGGTCGGACACCTTAAAATCAGGTGCACAGGTTAGTAGTTTTCCTGATGGCAGCTTTACAATTTCAGGACTTGCGTATGCCTCTGATTATTATATTGAAATTATTCATGATGACCTGGGACATTATTACTATAACACACAACAAACAGTGCGAGAACATACTCAGGCAAGCCTTTTAGACAATCGTATGGGAGATATTTCTGAAATAATTATTGTTATTCCTGAAGGTGTCAGCATTCAAGGCTATGTTTCAGACACACAGTCCAAAAAACTGGCTGGCATATGGGTGGAAGCCTGGTCTGCGTCAACCCATTCTGGCAATGGCGTTTTTACTGATAGCAATGGATTTTATAAAATTCAGGGACTTTCTGAATCCAATGATTATGTTGTTCGGGCACTACCTGAACAACTTTTTTTGCCAGATGAAAAGCAAAACATCTCTGCACCATGTGATGCTCTTGATTTCAGATTGGATGAAACAAATGGTTTTCGCGTAATTGGGACGATTTATAATTGTGATGAAAAACCCCTTCAATTGGCCCGGGTGGAATTTCAGTCTGCAAATAATCAATCTGCCTATGGATTTGCGATGACTTCATCAGATGGCAGTTATGAAGTGAAACATATACCGCCAGCGACAGACTATATTGTGACTGTTCTGCCGCCAAAAAATTCTCAATCCGCTTTTATGCGTTTGAAAAATCTTTCAATTTCTTCTGACAGGATATTGGACATTCATTTGGAACCTGAATTGATGTTTTCAGGAACACTGACAGATCAAACCACAAATGCACCCATAAAAAATGCCACTGTCGTTGTATTTAGTGCATCAACTGGTTTCTGGGATGAAACACAATCCAATAAAGATGGTATTTACGAACTTCATCATGTATCTGCTGGCAGTGACTACATGGTTATTGTTAATGCCCAGGATTATCTGGAATCCAAAAAAACAGCCCTCACACCTGGTGTGGATATCAATTTTGTATTGGAAACTGGTGGTGTTATTTCTGGTGTCGTCAAACTGGCCAATACGGGTAAAGGTATGCCGGATGTTCCGGTTGAGGTCTATTCTGTCTCCAATGCCGGTCTTTCAAATTTTGGGGGTATTGCAACCACTGATGCCAATGGATATTTTCAAATTGGACAGTTGAAAATAAATGATCATCAAAGACTGCCTATTGATGATTATGTCGTTTTTATTTATCCAGAAAACTATCCGCCACAATCCAGAGGCAATAAAAAAACAGGTGAAATTGTCAATTTCGTTGTCGCTGGTGGCGATGCCAATGTAACATCAGGAACAGTCCCTGCTTTTTCTTCAGAACATCGTGCGATTATTGATGTATTTGAAAACAATGGCACCTTTGTCACCTGTGTAAAGGCAAGCATTGATAGGTCATTTATTGTTCCGGGTCTGCATGTGAATAAAAAATATCAATATCGTTTTTTGTTTGAATTTCCGAAATCTGGAGAATCAATTGTTCAATGGGCTGGAGAAAATGATATTGGCGTGGACAATCGTGAAGATGCCTTTGCCTATAGTGTGCCATCAAATATCGATTTTGAACTTCAAAGTGAACGCCGAAAACGCAAAGAAAATATTTCTCCATTAATTGGTGGTCCTGGACCTGTTCAGAATTTAAGATCATCATCTCATGCATTTCAAACTATCAATCGTCGAAAACGCACAATAACAGCATCAGGGCCAGAGACTGTATCCAATGATCCATCAGTGAGTGTTGGATGGGATCCACCTGCAACAGATACCGAAAGTCTGGCTGGATATTATGGCTTTTTTACAGATGCGTCAGATTTTACTTTTTCAAAGTTCAACACAGACAATCAATCACCTATTCGCACACGAAAGATTACCAGTCGGGACCTGGAAGGTGATGATGTCAACTATTATTTTCATGTTGCTGCTGTAGATATTCAAGGCCGTGTTGGTGAAACATCATCCATCGCATTTCGCATTGACACTGTACCGCCCACCAATGTCAGTGTGATTGCGCCAGATTTCAGTGAACAGCGAAATATCCAGTTACAATTGGGCGCAGGCGGTGCTTCAGAAATGTATATCAGCAGTGAATCTTATCAAGAAGGCGGCATGTGGGAAAAACTGTCTCAAAAACGCGAATGGCAATTGTCATCTGGCAATGGTGAAAAACCTGTTTATGTCAGTTTTCGAGATAGAGCAGGTAATATTTCACAATCAATGGCCAAAACAATCTACACCCAGGAATTGCCCAAATATACCATTCAATTGACTTCAGGTGAATATGGCCGCATTTCACCTTCAGGTACCATTATTAAAGAAAAGGGAGAAAACCTTTCAATGGTAATCATCCCTGAAAAGAATTACCAAATCATGCGCATGACACTTGATGGCAAAGCCTTGTCTTCAAATATAACATCGTACACCTTTGATAACATTCAAGATGATCACCTCATCGCTGTCACATTTGAAAAAGCATTATTCAAGATTGTAACCAGTGCTGGAAATCATGGCCAGATATCACCTGATGGTGAAATGTTTGTAGAAAAAGGGACGTCACAATCTTTTATGATAACACCGGATAAAGGCTACGCAGTAGATCAAATCCTGTTCGACATGACACCAGTCTCATGGACAGGTAACCCTTTTATCATATCTGACATTGAAAAAGGGCATCAGTTGTTTGTAACATTTACACGCTCATACACAATTACGACCACTGTTGATGCACATGGTCAGATGATTCCCAATGGCCAACTGCTTGTTGCTGAAGGACATCAACAACAATTTGAAATGATTCCAGAGAAGGGATATGACATTGATCGGGTTTTGATTGATGGTTCCCCTGTTGACATTTATGAGCAGTCATTGACTTTGTATAATGTTCAAAAAACTTACGATATTCAAGTATTCTTCAAAAAAGCATTCTTTTCAATTGATTCTATCAGCGGTCAACATGGTATGATTGAGCCAGAAGGTAATTTGATTGTAGCAAAAAATGATCAGCAAGTATTTAATATTCTACCAGATAATGGATTTGAAATAGAGAAATTAATTATTGATGGCATGACGATTGCGCAGAGCAAAACCTATACATTTAATGATATCAGGTCAAATCATTCCATTGCTGCAAGTTTTCACCCCAAGCAATTTATTGTGCATACTGATTCAGGCCCCAATGGATTCGTCACACCACAAGGCGATATTGCAGTCAATTGGGGAGAAGAAGTCATTCTTATTGTTGAGGCGGCATCAAATTATGCAGTGGATGAGGTACTGCTTGATAACCAGCCAGTTACACTGACAGCTGGATACTACTATACGCTAACTGATATTCATCATCATCATGATTTTTATGTGACGTTCAAACGTGTCCATCAGATCGTATCAATTGTTTCAGGGGAAGGCCAAAGCAATCCTTCTGGAATTGTTATGGTCGAACAAAATCATAGTCAATTATTTGAATTAATTCCAGGTCGTGGCTACAAACTGGAAAAACTTCAAGTTGATGATAAGTATGTTAGCATTAACAATTTATTTTATATGTTTGATAATATTACAGAAGATCATCAGTTAATTACAACTTTTGCCCCCATTCCAATAAAGATAACCGCAACGTCAAGTGCCAATGGCACTATTTCTCCATCAGGCATCATTAGTTATGATATGTTTCGTAAAGCAACTTTCTTTTTAAAAGCAGATCCAGGTTTTGAAGTGGCCAGTTTGCGTGTTAATGGAAACAATATGCCCTACACAAAAAACAGCTATGTGATTCCTTCAGTGGATCAAACTTACGACATTTCAGTCACGTATGAATTGTTCAATTATCCACCCATTGTTTCAGATGCTAACGTTCATCTTGTTGAAGATTCCTGGGTTTGCGGAAAACTCAATGGAAAAGATGGTGATGGTGATCAGATCAGTTTTGAAATCGTCAATATGCCAGCTCATGGCAATGCAGTAATAACAAATGCTTCAGATGGCTTTTTTTGCTACACACCCAATTCCAATGTTGATGAAACAGATCAATTTGTATTTATGGCAAAGGATAATGGCAAGAATTCCAATATGGGCATTGTCACATTGAAAATACAATCCCAGAATGATGCGCCCCAGGCAATTGATGATCAATGGATTGCCACTGAAGATACCTTATTGGAAACCCAACTTTCAGCAATGGATATTGATGCCGATCCGATATCTTACAGCATTGTCAAACAGGCGACACTTGGCCAGGCAATTCTTTTAGATAGCAGTACTGGTGAAATACAATATCAGCCAAAACCTGATGTAAATGGTTTAGATAAGATTCAATTCCAGGTCAGCGATGGTCGGCTGTTATCCAATATTGCAGAAATAAGCATTCAGATTCATCCGGTGAATGATGCACCCATTGCTTATTCCAGCACCATTGAGACAGGAAGAGGACAGGCTTTGGCCATAACACTGCTTGCAAGTGATCGTGAAAATGATCTTTTGGACTATCAAATTGTTTCTTCTCCTGTTGCAGGCATATTGACACCCATCACAGGTGGTATGTATCACTATCAACCTGATTCAGATTTTATTGGCAAAGATCAGCTGACATTCCAGGTCAATGATGGTGAATATACGTCAAACAAAGCAACAGTATCCATTATCATTGGGACAATTAATGTCATTACCAATGAAGAAACAGCAGTGACTTTAAATGTAGCATATGGCGCAACGATCATTAAAAATGTCTCTCATGGTTCAACGCAATGGCATAATCAAGAATTGACTTACACACCTTCAAAGGACTTTGTGGGTTATGATACCATTCGTTATAAAAATCCCAATGACGCGGTTATTCGGGAAATTGTTATTCGGATTGAACCGGTGAACGATCCACCAGTGATCCATACAACTGACACAGTCATTGTTATGGGTGAAGATGAAAGTCAACCCATTCCTATTGTCATTGAAGAACCCGATGGTGATGCAATCACAATGACCTATACATCGCCTGAAAATGGTATCATTGTGGATTCAACCGGTTTATTGACATATTATCCAAATGAAAATTATCATGGTTCAGATCAATTTATTGTGCATGTTACTGATGGCACCTTTGATGTCACGCAAGAAATCAATATTTCTGTGATTTCAAAAAATGATTTACCTGTTATTGGAAAACTTCCAACTGTGGAAGTCTTGGAAGATCATGCTGTTGATATCACCATTGTTGCCACTGATGTTGACCAGGATGCACTGGTTCTTCATATTATTGAATATCCCAATCATGGTCAAATTCAAGGAAAAACACTGGATATGATGCAGCTAAATTATTCTCCATCACCCAATTTTGAAGGATGGGATCATTTCTCCATCAGCGTTTTTGACAGTTTGGCGCATTCTGAAACAAAGCAGATTTCAATTCATGTAATGAGCGTGAATGATTCCCCCACAGCCAATAGTATGACGATGAATGGAATTGAAAATACAAAACTTATCGTGCAATTGGAAGGATTCGATATTGAAGCCCAATCGCTTGTTTATCAAGTTTTCACTCAGGCAGAAAATGGTTTGGTCAGTATTACACCATCCACTGGAGAATGCGTGTATATGCCTTCAGAGGATTTTGTGGGTCAAGATGAATTCTCATTTACTGTCAATGATGGATACACATCTTCGGCGCCAGCAACTGTCATTATCAGTGTTGAAATGGGCAATCGTCCCCCAATTTCTGAAAATGGTATGCTTGAAATGATCGAAGATGAATCTGGTTTTTACACCTTGACGGCCACTGATATAAATAATGATCCGCTTTTTTTCAAGATTATCACACAGCCCACATTGGGACAGGTTCAAATGATCGACTCGCAAACAGGTCGATGCAAGTACATACCATCCCCAAACAAAAATGGGACAGATATTTTTACATTCATTGTTAGCGATGGTGTGTTGGATTCCAGTATCGCAACAATTACTGTTGAAATACTGCCAATCAATGACAGACCCCAGGCGATGGATAGTACTTTGAGGATGGATGAAGATTTTGAAAAACAGAACATCTTGAGTGCCTCTGATATTGATGGGGATGAATTAATCTATGAAATTGTTGTTAATCCAGAACAAGGTGTATTGGAATTGATCAATCCTCAAAATGGAAAATATCGGTACAGTCCATTTCTGGATTATCATGGCACTGATCAGTTTCAATTTATCGCCAGAGATGCAAACACAACATCATTAACAGCGACAGTGAATATTATCATTGATCCGATAAATGATGCCCCAATTGCAACCGCATTATCAATTGAAACCCTTGAAGATATACCCATTTCCGGTAGCTTTCAAGGAACAGATATTGATAACGACCCCCTCTCTTTTATGCTGGTTGATGATCCCAATGCGGTTTCTATTGGCATACTGGCTATTCAGGATGCCATTAAAGGAACATTTACATATTATCCGCCTAAAAATCAATATGGACAATATAGATTTAATTATTATGTGTCTGATGGTCAACTGACCTCCTCCCCGGTCCCTCTGACAATCAATATTCTTCCCGCCAATGATGCGCCTGTTGTTTTTGATCAGGATTTATCTACTGATATCAATGAGCCTCTGATAATCTATCTTTCTGGATATGATATTGATGAAAATATATTGGCATACCAGGTTGTTACTCCGCCAACAAATGGCCATTTGAAAATAGAAAATGATAACTGGCAATATATTCCAACAACAGATTTTCAAGGTATTGATTTCTTTACTTACCAGGCAAATGATCAAACTGGGAGTGATACCGCAATCTCAAACATTGGAAGTATTAACATTCGCGTTGGCGTACCGGAGGCTGATTTTTTTACATACGAAGACAACAAAGTATCTCTTGATCTTCTTTCCATTACCAACTTTGATTCCGCGGTTTTACAATACGAAATCATTGATTCACCAGACCATGGCCTACTCAAAGGAGAAGGCCAGTTTCAAGCATATGAACCTGAGATGAATTACTCGGAAATGGATAATTTTTCAGTACGCTATACCCTTGCCAATCAAACACATGATAGAAAAATTCAGGTATATATAATTCCTGTGAATGATCCCCCAAAATTGACAGGCTTTGAACCCTCACCTGCCCTTACTTATGAAGATCAGGCGCTGACCCTGACAATGATTGTGGTTGATCCGGATACATCACTTGACGCATTAACATTCAGCGTGAAAAATCCACCAGTAAATGGGCAAGCAAGTTTTATGGGGAATGTACTTTCCTATCAACCATCACAAGACTTCAGTGGAGAAGACCAATTGATGATATCAGTAACAGATGGCTTTATCAATGCTTCCAGTTCGCAAAAAATTGACATTACCATTGCACCAGCCAATGATGCCCCCATTGCCTTTGATGGAAAGGTTGAAACCCTTGAAGAAACGCAGGTAACGATTACACCTGTTGCTTTTGATCAAGATACTGATACACTGGTATATACCATCAAACAAAAGCCTGAACATGGTAGTTTATTGGGACAATCTCCACCATTCACATATGTACCTCAAACCAATTTTTATGGGATTGATCGCCTGACATTTGTTGCCAATGATGGTGAATCCATGTCTGAAGAAGCAGAGATTCGCATCCATGTTGCAAATGTCAATGATACTCCAAAAGCGAATTCAGCATCATTTGTTGCGTACGATGGTAATCATGTTTCAGGTCGTTTGCTTGCATTGGATGCAGACCTTGATATTCTGATTTATTCGTTGGTAAAACAACCAGAAAAAGGATTATTGACATTGATTAACCCGGTAATGGGCACTTTTGTATATTACCCCCATACCGGTGAAAGCGGCATTGATACCTTTTCTTTTAAGGTAAATGATGGAAGTAAAGATTCCAATGATGCTTCAGTCAGTATCACACTGGATTCAAATACCACAGAAAATCAATTTGCCAATGTAAATATCATTATCAATGAACCATATGAGCCTTACGTAAACTCATGTACCTATATGTTTATTGATGCAGATAGCGGGCAAATGATTGTCAATGGCAGTACATTAAAAGATCGCATTGATGTTGTTCTTCCAAAGGGCAATTATCGGCTGATTATGCTTGCACTGAATTACAAACCTTATGAATATCAACAAAAAGACAAACAGAAATTTTTTCACCTTGATGATGATATCGAATTGGATATCACGTTAACACCTCAGGAATCCTTTGATCCACATCCAGCAGGCGTAGATATTTCCTATATGACAACGCCAAATGGCATCAAAATATGGGCAGTCAAAAAGAATTTGGATGCGGATGATCAGTTTTACATGCATATTCAGACACGTTCAGGAGAAATTCCTGTGTCTCATAAAGATACTTCGGGTGATGGCTCATCAAATGCACCATACACCTACTATTGGACACCATCATCCCCCTGGTCAAATTATGAGAACAGCAAGTATGAAATTTCTTTTATATTTTATGGCGGTGCATATGGTTATGCAAAACCACTGGATACCATCACTATCCAGTGGAATGAAAATCAGAATCGCAAACGAACCATATCAAATACCGATGCAATTACCCATGAATTTGGGCAATCACCGATGTATATTTCTCAAGGCGACAGTGAATTCTACCCGCTAGCTGGCACAGACTGCCATGCAACACTCATGGACAATAATGAAATTGAAAGACATATGACAATTCATATCCCTCCCATTCCTCTGGAATATCTCTATATTGATGATTCCTATGGATATAATGGTGGACAATTGAATTATCATCGTCAAACAGATCGCTTTCATCCAGATCCATTCCAAACGTTGCAAACTGTTGCCCCTGATCAAAAATTACGTGTAGAAATCAATTACTATACATTTAGTTCCGACAAAGCGGGAAATGGCATATCATTATCTTTTTATATTGCAGAAGGCGATCTGGCAGGCAAGCCAGTCAGATACAATCCTATTTTAATGAGTGATTCCAGCCGCATGAGTAATGCGCCCACAATTGTATTGCCGGTATATCTAAATTTAAATGCATCTCTTTTGTCTGGTATAACTAATTTGCAGGATATTTCACCAGAAGTGCGAATTCACGAAGTTGGCGATGGTGTGGATGGTTTCCGCACTGAGCAATTAAAAACAACAGTTGAGAATGATGGACTGGTATATATTGAAATGAATCATTTGACGATGGTGGGTTTGGATATGTTTATTGCGGACACACCATCACCATCATCAGATTCAGATCATGATAGTTCAGGATGTTTTGTTGATGGCCTTCAAGGCTATCGATGGCATGAAATATTCGGATTAATAATAATTTGCTTCCTTATCGGGCTGATACTGCTCTTAAAAGTTGACGCCCGAGCATCATAACCTCTCAGAAATCAAGGGATTTAAGGTTGCTCTTTGCTCTTTTTTCCCTTGATTTCTTTTCTTCGGTATCCCTTCATAATGGGTGAAAATTAAGTAAGCGGTCATTACTTTTCGGGGATATCGTAGTAAACAGAATCCAACAAAAATCTTACCTTGAAAAATCTAAACATCGTGTTTCCATATTTTCGGTGATCCAATTCTTTGATTTGTTCTGGGATTTGAATGCTTTCACTGGCCGCATGTTCGGCGACAATGATTGTGTTTTCGTCAAAACATTTTTGGTTGATAATATGAATTAGCGTTTTATTTATGTAGGAATGGTGGTATGGGGGATCCATTAAAATTAAGTCAAAAACATAGTGATCAAGACAGGATAGACTTTTTATGATGTTGCATTGAATAACTTCTGTTAAATCTTCAATTTGTAAGTTCTTAATATTGTTTTCAATCAATCCAATGGCTTTTCTTGAATTATCCACAAAGACAATAGACCGAGCACCTCTACTAAGGGCTTCAATTCCCAAAGCGCCGGTGCCGGCAAATAGGTCAAGCACTCTGGCGGTAGCAATTGAATTCATGCTGGTCAATATGTTAAACAATGATTCGCGCTGTCTGTCTGATGTGGGTCTAATGGACTTATCTTTTGGCGAAATCAACACTCTTTTTTTATATTTACCACTGATTATTCTCACAAAAGGCTTTCCTTTTGAACAAGAAAGGAAAATGGGACATTCTTTACTGATACAATTGGGCCCTTTTTCCTTTAGGTTAAGACGATCATACTAGGGCGCATTCTAAAAAAGGGGGCATTTTCTTAGCTCTGAAAGGGCGTAATATCCCAGCCCAGGGCAACGCCCCATTGCCGTCAGGCTAAGGCAAACTCGCGCAACGGCTCGTTCCCAGGCTCTGCCTGGGAACGTGTTCTTGGCGGCTCTGCCGCCTGTTCAGTTCGTAGGTGGCAGAGCCACCTCGGAAAACGTTCCC
>Ga0272440_1000536_pt1 | contig 31997 bp, 23 predicted proteins | sample SSMMMBAug17_FD_192440 | JGI IMG/M metagenome (GOLD analysis project Ga0272440, IMG submission 192440) | Marine sediment archaeal communities from Little Sippewissett salt marsh, Falmouth, MA, United States - SSM-MMB-Aug17 | ecosystem: Environmental > Aquatic > Marine > Wetlands > Sediment ... | reverse complement strand
GAAAAAAGCAAGATCCCAGGCCAAAAAATATGCAAAGGAGTTAAGGGATGAATTTGGGGATGTCATTCAATTGACCACTTATGCGGTGATTGGGATTGGTTTTGAGCGGTTGTTGTATAAAAAATTGTAATTATTATGTGACAAATCTTTTTTATTTTTTTTATACCCTAAAACTTATGTCCGCCTACTTAATAGTTAATAATTAAGATGCGACCCCATTCCTATAATATACACTTCCTTACTGGCTTTTCGCGTTGATTTGGGCCGAAACAAGCGATGCTGTGAAAATATTTTTTTTACAGCATCAATCATATCTCTGGTATCAGCCCCTTGAAATATTTTGCAAACAAAATTGCCACCTGATTTCAAATGTCTTTGTGCCATAGCAAGAGCGACTTCACATAATTGAAATGATCGCAATGCATCAATATCCTTTCTTCCGGTGGTATTGGGTGCCATGTCACTTAAAACAACATCAAAGGGACTGCCAGATAATGTGTCCCAATCCTTGACAGAAAAAATATCTTCAGCCAGCACTGTATGAGGGGCATTTATTTTAATATCAACCTTTTTGAGATCAATACCTGTCACAAAACCCGATTGTCCCACAATTTCTGAAACAAACATCATCCATGAACCAGGCGCACATCCCAAATCCAGAATTCTGTTCCCTTTGCGGATCAAAGAATGCTTTGCCTGCATTTCTTTGAGTTTATAGACTGATCGTGCTGGATAGTTATCTTGTTTGGCTTGATAGGTATAATGATCTGCCCACTGATTTTTTTTATTTTTTTTCATATCCTCTGAATTTACTCAAATAAATATAACATGGCTTGCTGAACATCACGAATACCAATTAATTCAATTTGGGGTTTCTGAGTCATGCGCTTTAAATTACTAAATGGAATGAGGCATCGCTGAAAGCCCATTTTCGATGTTTCAGCCACGCGGGTTTCCAGATGACTGATGGGCCTGATTTCACCTGTCAGACCAATTTCACCAAACACTGCTGTGTGATTGGGCACCGATTGATCCAGAAAACTGGATGCCACAGCAGTCAAAATGCCCATATCTACAGCCGGCTCATCAATTTTTACCCCACCTGCAACATTGACAAAGATATCATGCTGCATGAGGTTCAGTCCGGCTTTTTTTTCTGCAACAGCCACTAAAACAGCCACACGATTGCTGTCAATTCCCAAAACTGTTCGTCTGGGATTGCCAAAAACTGTTCGTGATGCCAGGGCTTGAATTTCAACCAGAATGGGGCGTGTGCCTTCCATACTCGCTGTTACAACCGAGCCAGGCACATTTTCTGGTCGATCTGATAAAAAGACTGCTGATGGATTTTCAATTTCTTCAAGGCCAGCATCTTTCATTTCAAAAACACCAATTTCATTGGTAGAGCCAAAACGATTCTTAACAGAACGAAGGATCCGAAACAAATGATTGCGATCACCTTCAAAGGAAAGCACTGTATCCACCATATGCTCCAAAAGTTTGGGCCCCGCGATAGCCCCCTCCTTAGTGACATGTCCCACAAGAAATACTGGCAAGTGGCGTTTTTTGGCAATTTGCATGATTTGCATGGCCGCTTCTCGTACCTGACTGATTGTTCCAGGGGCTGCTGTAAGATCAGGGCTGAACATGGTTTGAATAGAATCCACAACCAGCACATCAGGATTGACCGATTCAATCATTGGGTGTATGGCAGTCAGATCTGTTTCTGAGACAATCCACATGTTTTCATGAGTCGTTTTCAGGCGATCACTGCGCATTTTAATCTGTTGAACAGATTCTTCACCAGAAACATACAGTACTTTATGATCAGAGCGGGTTAGTCCAAACAAGGCTTGAAGCATTAAGGTAGATTTGCCAATTCCTGGATCGCCCCCCACCAGAATTAAAGAGCCAGGCACCAGGCCGCCGCCCAATACCCTGTCAAATTCAGCAATTTGTGTTTTCAGGCGAAAATCGGGTTGTAAGTGAACACTATTCATTGAAACCGGTGTGTTTTGCCGGATCACTTTGTTTTCACCAGAGAGTTTTTTTATTTCGGCTTCTTCAACCAGACTGCCCCATGTATTACATTCATTGCATTTACCCAGCCATTTTCGACTGTGATAGCCACAAGTCTGGCAAACAAATATTGTTTTCTTCTCTTTTTTCACGATTAATACACAAATCCCATTGTTTCTGGTAGTGCCATCACAAGATCAGGTAGATACGTAATGAGCATTAAAACAAAAATTTGAATAATTAAAAAAGGAACAACTGCTTTAGATACAAATATCAAATCCCGCTTTCCAATAGCCCCTGTAATATACAAACTGACGCCCATAGGCGGTGTACAATAACCAATGGCCAGGTTGACAGTCATAATCAATCCAAAGTGCATGGGATTGACATTAAAGGCATCAAGCATGGGTATAAATACCGGCCCCAGAATCAGTGTGGCAGAAATAATATCCATAAACATGCCAATGATCAACAACAATACATTGATTGCAAATAGAAAAACAATGGGAGACTGAATGCTTTGCAATACGGCTTCAGTTATTTGTCCGGGAATATTTTCAAATGTCAGGTATCGGCCAAAACAGGTCGCACCTGCCACAATAATTAACAGAGTAGCCGATGTTACCGCTGAGTTGACAGTAATGCTTTTTACTTCAGAGATTTTGATGGATTTATGAATAAACAACTCCACAATAAATGCATACACACAGGCAACAACTGCTGCTTCATTAGCAGTAAATGCGCCAGAAAAAATTCCGCCAAAAATAATTACCGGAAGCATCAACGACCAGAAACCTTCTTTCAGCACCCGAAGTATAGTTATTAAATTTGGGACAGGTTTTCGGACAATGACTGTATTTTTACGATACAGCAGGAAAGTATACAAGCAAGATCCGACAATAATTAAGAAACCCGGCACAAATCCTGTTAAAAAAAGTCCTTCCAAAGAAACATTGCTGATCATGCTGTACAGAATCATACCAATACTGGGTGGAATAATCACTCCCAGATTGGGTGACGTGGTCATGAGTCCCAGGGTATATTGTTCATCATAGCCATTTTCCAGCAGCGCGGGAATCATAAAGCCTCCCAGGGCAACAACAGTGGCTACTGTCGAGCCAGAAATAGCGCCAAATAAACCGCAGGCGATAATTGCTGCCATCCCCAATCCACCTGGCAGCCAGCTGACCAGAGCATTGGCAACTTTAATCAATTTATCGACAATACTGCCGGATGTCATGATATTGCCGCATAAAATGAAAAATAAGACCACTACCAGTGCAAATTTGTCCATACTCAAAAAAAAGCTATTAAATAAAAACAAAATCGGTTTACCTGTCACGATAAAACCAATTACCGCAGTAAAAAACAGGCACATAAAGACCGGTATATAACAGGCCATACAGCCAATTAAAATCAAGCCGATAATAAGATAATTCGTATCCATAAAAATACTCTCCCTGATGTGCTATAATTCTTCATTGGTGATATCAACATACAATACCTGGATGGTACGAATAAGCATGAGGATACCCATCGCCGGCAAGATGGCATAAAGATAGACTTTGGGAATTTGCATGATAATCGTTTTTTGATTTGTCACCAGCTGGCGGGCCGCCATGAGCCAACCATAGTAGATGATCATGGTGGAGAAAATAATGGTCACCAGATGACTTAAATAGTTGAATGGATTTTTTAATATTGGAAATATTTGCACCAGTGCATCAATTTTGATCATGGATCGCTTTTTAATTGCCACACTGCAACCAATAAAAGTTGTAAAAATAATGACCTCTCGCACCAATTCTTCGGACCATGCCAGAGAATAATTGAATCCATATCGCAACACAACATTGCAAAACAAAGCAAGCAGTGCCACGATAACTGCGATAAATAAGGTCCAATCTTCCAAAAATGTAAGTATTTTATCGATAATTGATAGGGTTTTTCGCATGTTTATCTCTAGTGTAAATTTTCAATGCAGAGACGCGGTTTGCCTTGTCTCTGCATTTACTCCCAATGACCGGGGTATTATGGAATATACCCCATAAAACTTTGAACTTCCTTCAAATAATCCGCAGGTCGATAGGTATCGCCAGGATACAATTTATTAATTTCCGATTTATACCGCTCGTGAACCGCATGACCCCGCTTTTGAAGCATCTTCAATTCTTTATCAGAAAGCTTGATAAACTGAATTCCAGCATTTTTTGCCTTTTCAATTTCCTGAATTTCCTGGTCTCGGGTTTGCTTTCGGATATTTGCACAGACATCGTGAACAGTTTGGATAAATATTTTCTGGAGATCTTTGGGAAGGCTATTGAGCCAGCTTTTATTGAAAATCCAGATAAACAATCCTTGTGCATAATTGACATAAGTGTAGTATTTGGCCACTTCAAACTTCTTTGTAATATTGCAGACCATTGGGGTATGGTCCAGGCCGGTAATCACACCTTGTTTGAGAGCGACAGGAACATCCGGCCAGGGCATCACTACTGGATTGATTGTCCATTGACGATACAACATTTGATTAACAGCAGCTTCTGCCACACGAAACTTAATCTTTCGGGCATCTTCTAAAGTACGCACCGGTGATGTCGTAGCCCAGCCATAATTGCCATAGCCTGTAATATCCAGGCCAACAATGCCCTGATGATCCATTGCCTGCATGAAATGGTCAAAGAGTTTGCCACTTTCAGCAAAACGATCCAGTTTTTCAAAAGAATTAATCAAAAAGGGCAGGTTCACAAGACCAAAGCGTGGGCCTAAATTTGTGGCTGCAACCGAACTGCATCCCATCCCTTGAATGGCACCCATCTGAAGCTGGTTCAAGACTTCAACTTCGCCCCCGAGCATGGAAAAAGGTTTGAAATCAACAAATATTTTCCCTTTGGATCGTTTCCACAATTCATCTCGAATGGCAAAACCGGCATATACGCCTTTGATAACCGGATGGGATACATTGGACACAATGCACTTGTATTTGGCGCCTGATGAATCAAATGCCGGTTTCCATTTGGATAGGGATGGTTTTTTCGCTGATACACCACTGGTAAAGATTAACGCGATGCTCAAACAAAAGACCATACACACATACAATCGTTTCATCGTAAAATCTCCTTGTGATAAATTTCGTTCAATCCTGACCTCTTGACGCTTGAAGAGTCACAGTTGAACATTTTAATAATACTGATCAAACATTAAATCGAAAATGAATAATATCAGCATCCTGGACAATATATGTTTTTCCTTCAAGACGAACAGTGCCATTCTTTCGGGCAACCGCATACTTGCTGTCGGCACGAATGAAATCCTCATAAGACAGGACTTCCGCGCGAATGAATCCTTTCTTGAAATCAGTATGAATCGCCCCAGCAGCATCATCAGCAGGCGTATTCCTGGGAATGGTCCAGGCGCGCACTTCATCTTCACCAACAGTAAAAAATGAAATTAAGCCCATCAATTCGTAAGATTCAGTAATGATTCGGGTCATTGCAGATGCAGATATTTCGAACTCTTCCAGGAATTCAGCTGCTTCTTGTTCATTCATTTGAGAAAGTTCTTGCTCAAGTTTGCCACGAATGGGCAATACTTTTTCGTGCTTTAGACAATCGGGTAAATCGGGTAATGCGTTGTCTTCATCTGCATTATTGAACAAAACGAATCCAGGACGCGCTGTTAAAAAAGCAAAACCTTTGAGTTCCGGTGCTTTGGCAAGATCTGGATTGTTACTGATGGGTTGATTATTTTCAAGCAATGCCAGGCATTGTTTCAATAGATCCAGTTCATTGCTGGCAACATTTTTTTTGTTTCTTTCTTTTTGAATACGTTCTATACGTTTTTCAACCACCAGGTAATCGGCAAGGATCATATCTTCAGACATTTCTAGATAATCCTTTTCAGGTGATGGATCTGCCATGCCATACATTTTGAAATTTCGGACCACATGGATAAGGGCATCACAGTTTCGATAACTCGCCCACCGACTGTCATTCTTTTGTGTGTCTTTTTGTCCGCCAGTTTGGGCAGGCAAGTGATAGGCGACCTGTGCATAAATAGTCTTTTTGGGTTGATAGACCTGACTGAGATGATCAATTCGATGATCCGGAACTGTGATGGTTCCCACCAAATCTTCTTGCTTTTGGGATGCCTGAATGGACATACCTGTAAATGCTTCGAACAATGTTCTTTTACCTGAGCCAGGATGGCCAATAATACCGAGCTTCATAATTTACTCCATTGCTTTTTAATAACGTATTTTGGGGAGTATTCCCAAAATTTTCCATAATATATACCATAGCTCAAAGCAGACGTCCATAGTTTATTTTTCATGGACAGTTTGAAAAAGAGAATGAAGGGTTTATTATCGCTTACCTACCAGTCCAGGGCAAGGGAACAGCCATCAAAAAACATCCACCACCAGAATCCGCCTCGGATGTTTCTGGTTCCGACCCTGGTTTTGTTTTCTGAAAACCAAAAGCACTTAAATGTGATGTGCAAAATGTTACATATTGATCATAGATTGAAAAAGATGTTGTAGCCTGTCCATTACCCATCAATAAATTGTGTACAGTGTCAGCCCAAACAAGTTCATAGGTACTGTTTTCCAGGTCCATTGGGGTTATTGGTGGGCCATATGTTATTCCCAGGCATATGGCATTATCATTAGATTCAATGGGGCGTCCAAAGTCATCTGTGAGTGAAAATTCAACAACTTGATCATACAAGGCATCATCCAATGGAAACGTATAATTCCGAATGACATAATTCAATTGCCTGGGAATTTCCAGACCACTCAGTCCACCACGATCAATAGACATAAATGCGTTGGAATTGCTTTGCGTTGCAAAAAATGGTTGGGTAATCATGTAAGGTGTTTCGCCTTTTGTTACAGATACCTGGGATAAGCCTTGTATTGATTTAAAGCAGACATTTGTTTCAACATAATAGCCAGTTGAAGCATCTCTGTCTTCAGTGGTATCCGCACGAATGTTTATTTCAAAATCGCTATAACCATAATGAATGATCTGATATTTGTTACCATTGGCAATATATTGTTTTTTAATTTCATTGGTGGTTCCGGCCAATGGTTGAATTTTTAATTCAGTATCTGTGTTTGAAAATGGCGGTTCAGCTTTGATAAACATTTTGACCATTCCCATTTTGCTGGCAGTTTGATGTTCAACCATGGTTTCAGGCTGGTTTTCAATAATAATGGTTGTAATTGGCATTAAAACAATAGTTGATGCCGCTTGTGTATCAAAGGTCATGGTTTCGTAGCCATACTTTGCTGCCTCAAAGGTGTATGGATAATCACGAAGATCTACAGTGAGGGTATATTCTCCATTATTGTCTGATATGGTTGATGACAACACGTCGCCATTATTCATTGCCCTGACACGAATGCTTGCCTGGGGAAGAACAGTTTCGATGTCATCGGTTTGATGTTCAAACACTTGACCAGTAAGGATTTCAGCGCTATTGCTGTTTTTATCAAACAGTGTAATTTTGTCAAAAGATCTGGGCGCAAAGAACTCTACAACTTTGGGATAATAACCATCTCGTGATAACGCCATTCGCCATATTGAACCATCAAATGTAATGGGAATGTCAATTTCAAAAAAGCCATTCCAGATACCTTTTCCAGAATAGGTTTGTCCTTTCCCACTGACAACAACATTAACAAATCCTATTGCGCCTCCCATTTCATCGACAATATTACCCGAAATTTTGCTTGTTTGAAAGCTTTGTTTGTTTACAATCACCATCCGCTCGGCCGATTCAGATACATTGCCCTTTGAATCTTTTGCAAGATAGGTAATATTGTAGATTCCTGGCGTTTGTGTATCCAATGTGCTGTCAATGATAACCGAGTCATTGACATTGCCATCAATATCATCAATTGCCACATAACCGGGTTCAATAAACTCATCATTTTGATCCATTTGCATGATTTGTGGATCATTTAATATAATTACAGGTCCCAAAGAATCTGTTTCCTTAACCAGTACAGTAAATGTTTCATTGACCGGGTCTTGAGATGAATCAATTGCTGAAATGATTATCCTGGCTGTACCAAATTGATTACTCATTGGTGTTAGATATAGCATGCATGAGTTGTCTGCCTGAACTAAGGACACGTTTGAAGGATGATTGGGAAACAATTGTGTGTTATCTGACTCAGCTGCAATATCAACAGAACTATTGTCAATATCTGTAACAGTGAATTCAATTATTCTGGTTTGTGATCCCAATATTGTTTGGTTTTCAATGGCCTCAATTTGTGGGAGGTCATTCACCGGATTGATCCAGATATCCACCCGGCCAATATTGGATTTTAAGGTGTCATCTGTGGCCTGATAGGTAAAAAAAACAGCCTCAGTTTCATTTTCCTCGGGCAGATAGGTGAATGTTTTGTTGATATGATCAAAGGTCACTGTACCATGGGCTGGTTCTACGAGCAGGATCATTTGTAATGCATCATCTTCAACATCTTTCACAGACAATGCTTTTGTCAGGGGGGTATCTTCAGAAACAGTTTCAGACTGATTGGTAATAACAGGCGCATCATTCACTGGTGTAATATACATTGCCACTTGCGTTGTTACAGAATGCTCGTTATCGGTAATGACCATTGAAATTATAGCATCGCCGGTCTGGTTATTACAGGGCGTTACAGTCAAAACCAGCTGGGCATGATTGATGTCAGAGGTTTTGATAATATAATCATTTTGAAGCAGTGGGCCTTCAACAGATTCGTCACAAATGATATTGGGCTGTAAAATATTGACTTGCAAGGTCAAGTCCTGAAGATCAGTTTCTGTGACAGAAAATGCAATTTGTGCCGGTGTATCTTCAACAAGCGTCTGGGGCGCAATTGGTGAAAACAATGGGGGTTCGTTCACTTCCTTGATATTGAACGTAATAAAATGAAATACAAATTCACCACCGCCAGTACCCGAATGACCATTGTCTTTGATATAAAATCGAATGGTTTCTTCCTTTGATGCATTCAAATGGCTGGTGTATGTGAGTCCATTCAAACCAGCGTTCATTTCTTCCAGGCTGCCTGAAAATGTTATATTGCTTGTATTGTTTCCTGATACGTTTTGCAAGTGTTCCATATTCCGAGGGTCTAAAGCAATAACGCCTTTTGTCGCTGATATCGTTGCTGTCAGCACGCCATTATCAGCATCTTTATCGTGAATCAAAAGGCGTCGATCATTTTCAAATGTAATGGTTTCATTTTCTTTAATGTCAGGCAAGTTGATGGTATCTGCAATGATCTGTTCATTGAGATACACCACCGGATGGTCATTAACAGCACGAACATCAATTGATTTATAAACAACTTCGCTGTCACCGCCATCACCATCAGATATTGTAAATGCCAGTCTGCGCTCACTGTCAACCGGATTGTCTGAGTTGTTGACATACATGATATTGCGCAAAAGCGCTTGAACAGCATCCTGTTTTGCCCAATGGGTCAATGTAACTGATAGGGGTTGCGCACTTGATCCAGGTGTATGTGTGCCAATCAATTGTTGGCCGGAAAACACTTTGTTTTTATCAAGCCAGATGGCTGTGTTACCAAAACCATGATCTTTAATAATCAAATGATCATCTGGTGTAGCACCCTTATCAAAAAAAACCTGAAGTATTCCGCCATCATAGTCAGGCGAATCTTCATCTGTAACCCGGGCAAAATTGTCGATAATGACTGGATCATTGTTTTCATAAAAAATAACTTCTGGTGCTGGCAATACGATTTTCGGTTTTTTGTTGTGGTCAATGACTGTCAGCAAAAAGGCATCAGATGATGCTGCCATAGATGAATCCAAAGCAGTTACTTGAATTTCAAAAACCCGGCCATCGAATGTCCCGGGTGTACCAGAAAATTGAAGTAAATCAGGATCAAATGTCAGCCATTCGGGTAAATGAAGCTGGTTCATTTCTGTGGCAGTGTATGTCAGGGTATCACCTGGATCAGGGTCAACAAACGTGTCAGATCGAATGGTGAAAGATAAAACAGTATGCTTGTCTACAGAAATATCTTGAATGGGATTCTCTAAAACAGGCGGATCATTGGTATCCAGCACTGTAATACTGAATAATGGCAGTGATGCTGATGCATGACTGTCATCTCGCACAGTCACCTTTATATTGTGCCATTCCCCCACATGTTGATTTTCTGGAGTGCCATAAAGCCGCCCGGTTTCCGGATCAAACTCTGCCCATTTCGGCTTACTGGAAATGAAATAAAAGAACTGTTCATCTGCATCAGGATCAGTTGTGATGGGTTGAAATGAATATTCACCGCCCTGGGCAATTGTTAGTGCCGGACTACCGCTGATAACTGGTTTTTCGTTAATATCTAAGATCGTTATTGTCAAGGGGCTGTTTTCACTATGAATACCATCGGATACAGTGACTGTGACTGGATAGACATGCCGCATTTCATAATCAACTGTATCATCAATCCAAATCTGACCGGTATTTCGGGTAATTGCAAAGGGCGCGGATTCTGTATCCCATGTCAGGCTATATGCCAGAGGATCATCGTCAATGTCTGTGGCAGTAATGATATAGGGAATGGTCCCAATGGGCGTATTCTCCTGAACACTGAATTGAAAGCTGTCAGCAAGTTGTGGAGGGTGGTCATTCATGTTTGTGATAAAAATAGAAACCTGTGTGGTTGAATGAGAATATTCATCTGTTACCCTTGCAGTCATGTCATAGCCTTTGATAGATTCAAAATCCATGACACCATTGACAATAATGTCGCCAGATGATGGGTTCATCTGAAAATGGTCTTCAGGGCTGATATGGACCTTTGTCCAGGTTAAATTTGTGTTGTCAACATCATTGGCAGGTATTGTTCCAACGATTGTGCCCCGCTTAACATTTTCATTGATTGTAAAAGAAATCGCTTCAGGTGAAACCGGTGGGTCATTGGCAGAAAGAACAGTAAACTGAAACGTTTTTTCTGTGACAAAGCCCTTATCATCAACGAGAACAGTGATAGTTGCTTCGCCAAAACTGTCTGCTGTTGGGTTGAGTTGTAATATCAAATCCTTTTTGATTGATGCGCCTAGTTTTACTGGTACAGGATTGAAATATTCGGTATTAATCAAGATCCAGCGCATACGATTATCAGGAATCAGCTCTTTATTGGATGAAATTGCTGTAACAAGCAAATCATCCTGATCAATATCAGTCAATGATACCGGCATTTGAAAGCTTGTATCTTCAAAACAGGTAGCTGATGCCTCCACCTTTAGTTCTGGCGCGTCGTTGACTGACTGAATATCCAGGGTAAATGCACGTGTTTCGCTCAAACCTTTGGTGTTGATTGCGGTTAATGTCAAGTCAACACTGCCATGCAGGAAGGGCGGTGGCTCAAAATATAAATCAACAGTAATGCTTGAAAAATTGGAGGTTTGACAATTATAGGGAAAAGTAATGCTGTTAAACACAGCCTTGCCAATCAATTTCATGTTATTGGGGCCGATTAAAGCTGGATTTGATGTTGTCATATGGACAACCAGGTTTTGTTTATAGCCATCTGTTAGAATAATTGGAATACTTTTAACAGTTGATTCGTCCATCAGGATATCTGGAATGGGTGAAATATTGGGTGTATCCCAGACATTGAGCTGAAAAGCAGTATGTGCAGTCATTCCAGTGGCATCAGAAAGCAGGATATGAATAAGGGTTTCACCCGATTGATCGGTTTTGGGAATTATTTCAAGGGGCAATGTTTGCGATGATCCGGCTGTCAGGGTGATATCCAGCGGATTTCCCTGGTTGTTGATAATCAAGTCCTGTTGTTGAATCAGTGTTGTTTTTTCTGCCCAGGCGATCAAAGTCAATTTTCCATTGAAGGCATCACTGTTTGTGATAGAAAAAGAAATGGTTTCACTGCCAGCATTTTCAACAATCATGAGATCAGGGATTGAATAAATTTGGGGCAGACTGGTGTCATAAATCCATTCAAAAATTGCACTGGCCTGGTTATCATTACCTGCTTCATCCTGAAATTCATTGGCCAGGATCGACAGTTGAATGCTGCCTTGCGTGAAAGGCACACAGGACATAAAAAAACGTGATGACACATCTGGCTGTTCCGGCAAGAAGTTTTGAATATTACAATTGACTGTTTGGATATCCAATGCAGTAAATTGCATGACCGGCTCTCCACAATCAATTGTAATATCAATAGGGACTGATCGTGCAGGTAAGGTAGCGCCAGTGCTGAATTGCGGAATGGGGCCAATGGTATCAAAGCGGACTGCTGTGGATGCTTTGGCTGTATTTCCTGCCAGATCTCTAAACACAACATAAATGATCTGATTGCCCTGAGCGGCCCGCAATTCCCATTGACGTTCCTCGGCATATGGCTCCCATTGGCCATTAACACCATAACCAATATTGCTGATATACATTTCATTTGCATTTAAAGCACCGGGTCGAATTGTAATCATACGTTCAGAAACAGCATTGGGCGCTTTGATTACTGGCAATAGAGGGGCGACAGTATCAACCCGAAAAGGGCCTTGGGATACTGTTGGGCCAATAAATTCTTTATCGCTGGTATCCAGGGCAAAAGCCGCTATATGGCAATAATACCCCACATCATCAGCACCACTGCAATCAGGACTGGTCACCTGAGTATCATTTCGCACCATTTCGACTGTTTTATCAGCAGTGTTGAATTCATCAAAAACATGGGTCATATGGGTATTGAATGTCACATAATAACCATCAACCAGACCATTTTCTGGTGGTAACCATTTGACCTGGATATAGGGATTGGAAACTGGTGTATCCGGCCCATGACCGGGTGAGTAAACCTGGCGAACAGGACCAATATCCATTGCCAGAGCATAACCATAAAACGCTGAAACAAAAAAAATCAGCACGTGACATGTTGAATAAACAATTTTTTGCATGGGGGACTCCTGGCTTTCACAAAAGGACTCAATCAGACCGATTTAAATATGAATCGGTTCCATTACAAAATAAGTTGTAATGCGTATATAGCATATCACTATAATTCATTCAATCATTTCAAGGGCTTTTTTTATTATTTCTGAATCAGCTGAAAACAAATACAACAATTATTGAAAGAGAAGAACAATCATCAAAAACTATAGCCCACAGCAAAATGCAATCGTCCGCGATCTTCATTTCCATAAATGCTGTTTTTAATACCATACATAATGCCAATGGGCCCAATGGGGGTATGATAGCGAAGTCCACCTCCTGTGCTAGATCGTATTGAATTTATTAACAATTCTTCATTCATCTCCAACATTTGACCCGCATCGATAAAAATAAAGCATTCAAAGTTGAACCCCAAACTGTAACGTGCTTCAATGCTGCCCGACAGGATGGTTTCACCGCCAACCGGGGAATCTTGTTCATCGAACAAAAACATGTTTTCTTTGAATCCTCGGACATCTGATGACCCTCCCAGGTATAATAATTGATCTTCAGGAATGCGTTCAAGAGAACCATAGGCACGAATTGTCTGAAATCGTCCTGTGCCAGCCAACACCAGCTTTTCATTAATTTGATGATATGTGCGTATTTCCAGATAATATCTGATAAAATCATCCAGAGAATTGGAAATGCCTTTAGAAATATCCATAGCATATGATGCATATATCCCATTTTTGGGCTGAATAAATGAGTCTCGACTGTCATATGTAATGACAGGGCTTGTAACAAGAAGGCTTCTGGGCTTAAGTTCTTCTTTGGATAAATCAGAATCGTCATTCTCCGGCAGCCCTCTGAGAAATTTTCGCCGGCGCTCATATCTGAAATTAAGATCGCTTCGGATAGTTTTGGACCAGTTTCGATTTAAATTCAGAGACCATCCATACACCTGTGTGCCATAGTTTTTATTAAACTCTTTGAGACGTTCGATATCATAACCAAAATTGGTGTCAATTCTTTCACCAAATAGATCTGGGTCATGAATATTGAATTCTCCCTGATATCCCACTTCACTTTGTTCAAAGCGAATCCAGGCATTCTTATTTTTACCAAACAGGTTTTTATCGCCCATCTTGATATGGCCAAACGCTCCCTTTTCTGTTTTGTATCCCCCGCCCAGTTCAAGAAACAAGGGCTTTTTTTCTTCAACTTCGACAAACAAATGAATCTCGTCTTTTTTTTCTTTCAATCCCAAAGGGGTTAATTTGACCGAATTAAAAATTTTCATATCTCGTAGATTTTGTTGGGCTTTCAAGGTTTTGGACAGGGAAAAATTGTCACCTGGCTTAGCAGCTAAAACATCTCTTAACTCGCTGGTTTTGGTTTTAAAGTTACCATGAAAATACAGATGACCAATCCGCACGTTTTTACCTTTATGAATATGAAATATGACATCCGCCTGTCTATAATCCGAAGTTAAATGCATTTTCTCCTGAACTGAAACATAAGGATACCCTTTGTCTGAAATGTGTGCTTCAATGGATTGGCGATAGTTTTGAATGGCTTTTTCATTCAATGGTTGATTGATCAGGTATGCCATGTTCAGCGGCTGAACAACATCCAGATCACCAGAAAAAGATACTGATCGTACAAAGGTTCTGGGGCCTTCATGAATGCGTATTTGTATGGATATGTCTGTATTATTTTCATGCCAGTGGATTTTTTTTTCAATTTTTGCCTTTAAAAAGCCATGTTTGTAATAAAATGCCTTGATTGCTGGGATATCATCATTCAGTGTGTCGGGCTGAAAGGGGGTTTTTCCAAAAAAGCCTGGAAATTGCGTTTGCATACTTTTTTGTATTTGCTTTTTGGATAATATGTGATTGCCTGTGATTTCTATTTTATTCACACATGCACGTGTTCCCTCATGAATAATAAACCAGATATGCTGAATATAGGGCTTTTGATTAACAATCATCCTGTTGGCAATATGAAGGTTTGCCTGTAAAAAGCCTTGTTCATGATATTTCTTTTGAATGGCTCGGATTGATCGTCTTAATGCACTGTCATTTCGATTGCCTTTAGAAAAAATCGTGACAGTCTTGTTAAGGGTTTTATCAGAAAAAAATTGATTGCCAACAAAATGTACCCGATATTGTGGGCCTTCAAGGATATCCAGGTTGACATCAACCCCCTGTGAATGTCGATTAATGGTTGAATCAATGACAATATCAGCAAAGCCATTATTCCGATACCAGGCAACCAGACTTTGAACATCATTGCGCAAGTTTTTCTCTTTAAAACAGCCTGCATTTCCTGGAATATAGGACAATTTATAGGTTTTCATTTTTGCTTTTAAGACCAAATCCCTGGCATAATTGTTGCCATTAATCATCAGGTTATCCAAATGAGCGCAATCGCCAGTATCAATAGTAACATGGATAACATAATAACCATCGTGAATGTCTTTGTGGGCCTGTATATCAATTTTAGAATGAATAAAGCCTTCGCGTTTATATAAACTTGTAATGCGCTCGATTTGTGTGTTCACTTGTGCGGGATACCAGATCTGGCCTGGGCTGACTGTCATTACATTTAAAACATCGCGCTCAAAGAGTGGAAAGGCACCACTAATTTGAATATCTTTGATTACACTGCACGCGGTCATTTGCAAAACAATAACAATGCCATCGTGCCTGTTGATACGTTCAACAGTAATGTCTTTAAATAGCTTTGTCTGTTTTAATGATTTAATGGTTTTTGAAAGGTTTGTTTGGGATAAAGGATTTCCTTTATAGATCTGTATATGCTCCCGGGCACGCTGCAAAATCGGCTCTGGATTGAGGGGTGCATTTCTGAGATGGATTTGTATATCCTGGACAATTGTGTTTGCCAGAAGTGTTGTTTGCAGGGATTGTATGATTATGGTGATAACTATAACTATACAGAAATGTTTTTTCATGTTTACCTGCTGACTATTAATACGAAACAACGCCTTTTCCAATTTCTTTATCATGAAATTTATAATAATAAAAGTGTTAACTATTTTTTAAGACAAAGAGTTATTTCAGACAGTTTTTTCTCCGGACTGTATCAGTTGTTTGACTTCTTTTGTACCCACTTTTTTGTCTTGCCAATACTTGCTTTCACACACCCAGAATTCGTTATCTGCACTGGCGTAAATGTCAATTTCCTGTCCTGTGGATGCACCCAGTCTGACTCTTTGCTTAACAAATATAAATTGATTGGGAAAAACAAGCCTGGTTTTGGAAAATGGATTTCTGCCACATCTTTTTGCCACGAGTGGTGCCATAACAACTGTTCCCACGCTCTTAATGTTATAAATTTGTCAGAAACAAATTGCTTTTTCGTTGCAAAGGTTCTTGATTAATCTTTTTTGATGGTTTTTGCAGCATGTGCATAAAGTCCATAAAATGTCAATATATTTGCGTTGCATTTGCTGCGTATTTGTCCTGATGGGCGCATTTCAAAAAAGGGGCATTTTCTTAGCTCTGAAAGGGCGTTACATATCAGCCCAGGGCAACGCCCTGGGAAACTATTAAAAAAAATCTTAAGCTCTGTAAGGGCGTTACATAAATGAGATACCATTAATCATTGTTCTTATATGTAATACCTCCAAAAATTTTTTGTTTTCTGATGGCTGGACAAAATCGTCTGATTTAGGTATAAAGGCCTACTGGATAATCCATAACCCCAGGCTATTCTCTGTCGTCCCTAAAGGGACTTAAAGTGTTATATTTAAAAGATCTGTTGTAATCGAACGAATGAGCATCTTATAACAAGACACTATAAGTCCCGATAGGGACGTCAGATAATAGCCTGGGGTTTTAACCCCAGGCGGTCGCGGCTTTGCCGCAATTTTGCATTGATGGATTTTTATAGCTAAAACCGGGGCATTATTTCTGCCTTGCTGTAATAGGTATTGAATTGGGAATATCATGATTTTCATCAATTTTGAAATAAATAAACAGTTAATTAATAATTAGCTTTTGGGTATTGAGGGCGCTTTAGCGTCCTTTCTCAATTCAGCGTAGGGCTAAAGCCGATATTTATGATTATAAAGAGCGAGGTTTTGATGATTTAGTTGGGATACCGCCTATCGCGCTCCTGTAAGATTTGCAAAGCTCTATAACCGCAGAGTTCTTGTAATGATTGATGAACTACAGAATATTACCCAATATATCTACCCGTAAGGTGATCTTTGTCGCCTCTCCTAGATCCCAAAAAAAAATTTATGTAATACAATATTTTTCCTTTACAACATAGAAAATAGAACATATATTGATCATAACAATTAATTACTTTTAATAAAGAGGTCAATAATAAATGAACAGTTACTTTGGCTCAAAGGCTACTTCAGGATTATGTCAACCCATAATTTCAATGATGCCACCTCATGATACATATATTGAGACTCATCTTGGTGGCGGCGCAATTATGAGTCGCAAGCTGCCTGCACTTAAAAATATTGCCATTGATCTTGATCTTGAAGCGCTTAATGCTTTCAATTGTGCCTATCCTGTCGAAAAAGTGCATGGCTGCGCTCATCAATTTCTCAGTAAATATGCCTTCCATGGACGTGAACTGGTATATTGTGATCCACCTTATCTTTTGTATACGCGTACTTCAAGTCGTCGTTATCGTTTTGACTATGAGGAACAGGACCATATTGAATTATTGGAGATCATAAAAAGGCTCCCCTGTTCTGTCATGATTTCTGGCTATCCATCAACACTTTACGATGACCTTTTAACTGATTGGGGGCGCCTTGAAATTCAGGTAATGAACCAGGGCGGTGTTCGGACCGAAAAACTCTGGTTTAACTTTATCCCCGATCGGGTTCACTGGGCCCGGTTCGCGGGAAAAAACTTTACTGATCGGCAACGAATCAAACGCAAAGCTGCAAATTGGGGAAAACGATATAAAGATCTTCCGCGGTCAGAGCGCCTTGCCGTGCTTTCTTCTATAATGGCTGTCGAAGCTCAGGAGAGTGAATAGATAAGTAAGCGATCATAAATTTTCGGGTAGATCGTAGTAATTGAGATCCAACCAATTTCCGAAACCAATGTAGGGGCGAACCTTGTGTTCGCCCGCCGAACAAATCAAAGGAATCTTTAACCATTAATCTTAAATGCGTTGTATTGAATTAGGGCAAATGATATACTGATATTATTAATGTCATAAAAATAATCAAGAAACGATAAAACCTTGGAGGCTACGCAATATGGATATAAAAGAACAAAATGAGCATGAAGAAAAAAAGAACATTCGCCAATATTTTGATAACAAAACAAAGGGAGTGTTCGTTGAAGTAGGGGCCCATGAGCCGGTTTCAATATATTCACAAACATGGCATTTAGAAAATTTGTCAGATTGGGAAGGTATACTTGTTGAACCCAATCCAGTTTTAGCCCAAAAAGCGAGAGAATTACGCCCAAAATCCAAAGTTATTGAAGCTGCATGTACTTCAAATGAAAAAGTCGGTGAAATATCTCTGTTTATTCCAATCTATGAAGGAAATGAAATCACTGGTCATGCATCCCTTGAAATTAACGCTGATGATTATAATTATCAACAGCACAAATCAGTTAATGTCAAGGCAAAAACGTTAACAGAGATTTTAGAAAACAATAATGTCACCAATATTGATTTATTATCAATAGATGTTGAAGGAACAGAGTATGATGTTTTGTCCGGTATAGATTTTAACAAATATCGGCCTCAATTGATTTTATTGGAAGATAAACACGTTTACCTTAATAAGCATTTCTTTTTAAAAAAAGTGGGGTATCGATTGGCTAAAAGAGAAAATGGAAATTGCTGGTATATTCCCAAAGGAGAAAAAATGCCTGAATTTGCCTTTATAGAAAAACTAAAATTGATGAAAAGAATGTATTTAAGTATCTGGTTTAAAAAGATTGCTCTGGCTTTCAGGCATAAGTCTTTAAAACCGCTTAAAAGCTTATAGAGGCATCCTTTATATTTATTGAAAAATAGTGAACACTTTTGGATACGCCCGGATACGCCCCATAGCCGTCAGGCTAAGCGCAAACTCTCTCCGGTGCTCGTTCCCAGGCTCTGCCTGGGAACGTTTTCCGAGGTGGCTCTGCCACCTACGAACTGAACAGGCGGCAGAGCCGCCAAGAAAACGTTCCCAGGCAGAGCCTGGGAACGAGCACCGGAGAGAGTTTGCCTTAGCCTGACGGCTATGGGATACGCCCCTTTGGTTTTTTATTTCAGAACTGGAAGCTTGCGCTTCGGGCGCATTTCAAAAAAGGGATTATTTAGGAATGCTCAGAAAATAACATGCTCATTTTTCTTGATCGTCCAAAAAAATAAGGTCGTGTAGAGACGTAGCATGCTACGTCTCTACAGTACATTTACCTCAAAACGAACAATATCAATAATGGGGAAGTTATTTTCAGAAAATTCCTTAGTAAGGGAATTCAAGATCTCTTGATGTAAAGCAATGATTTCTTTCAATAAAAACAGATGAATCACCAGACTGCCATTCACGTAGTTTTAGTGAATCCAATCCAAGCAATCTGCGAATCATTGCAACAGGCATGACAATACAAAAAAATACAATGGATAATAAAATTTTTGATGCAATATGACCCAGCACTGTGGACAGTTTAAACCAGATGTAAGCAAATGGTTTGAAGATATCCGGGTAAATCATACACAATAATACTATAACAAGAACAGGCTTGAGCAGGAATGTCTGGTCCATGAAAACAATGAGCAACAATAATATCAGTACAAGGGCAAGACCTGAGTCAAGAGATTGTTTTGATGATATATTCATTAAGCCTCCATACATAATAAAAAAATATAAGGGTAATCTTAGAAGAAGTTACTGGTCAAGCACATTAAACTGACTCACTAAACCTCGAAGTTTGTTTGAAAGATTTTGAAGTTCATTACAAATAGAGCGAATTGCTTTCATTGACTGCGTGCTTTGTTTCACCCCCTCATCAATCTCACGCAATGCTGAAATTACCTGCTCACTGGCAGTTTTTTGCTGTTGCGTGGATAAAGATATCTGATGTGATGCATCTGTCGTTGTCTGGGCACTGCTGACAATTTGCATGAATGTCTCAGAGGTATTGGATGCTGACTCCAGCCCTTTGGTGATACTCTTTCCTCGATTTTCAGACTCAATTATCATTCGATTGACTGATTCATCTATTTCATTGATAATAGACTCTGTTTCGCGCGTGGAATCAATCACACTGTCAGCCAGACGCCTGATTTCAACAGCCACCACGCCAAATCGCTTACCCGAATCACCAGCACTGGATGCCTCTAAAGCAGCATTAAATGCTATCAGCTTGGTCTGATCGGTAATATTATTTATTATTTCAATAACTTTATTGACTTCTTTGGATTTTTTACCCAGGGCCAGAATTTCCTGAACATTGCGATTATTCTCATCGTAGATATTATTGATTCTGTCTTGCATTTCCTGGACAATATCCCGCCCTTTTTTGGTATGAACCAGTGTTGTTTCAGACAAATCAGCAACTCTGCCGGCATGGTCAGCAATCTGGGTGGATGAGGTTGTCAGTTCCGACATTGTCCCAGTGATTTCTGTGACAGATGCCGACTGCTGAGATAAAATGGTCACCTGTCTTTCAATGGATGAACTGATATTATTTACAGCTTCTGAAAGTGTATTCAAGCCATTAACAATACCCAATACCAGTTCTTGAAGGTTATCCATAAAGCGATTGAACATTAGACTCATTTGTCCAGCTTCATCTTTTGAATGAACTGGCAGTCGCTGTGTCAAATCGCCCTTGCCTTCAGCGATAGATTCCAAGGCATCAGCCCCCATCTTTATGGGACGTGACAGATTTCCAGCACTATACCAGACAATGAACATAAAAAACATGACACCAATAATATTGATAACAACCATTTGGTAAAGTTCTTTTTCAGCCGCATGTTTAAGTTCCTGGCCTTTGGCTAAAATATCTGCCGTGGGAATGATCACTTTTACTGACCAGGCAGTACTGGTCTGGCCCAGTATGATAGGGGTTTCAACATCAAGATAATTGTCGTTGATATGTTTATCAGTTTTTTCGATCTGTTGATCGTCAAACAGTCGATCATAATTGATATCAGTTATTTTCATCCCAATAAAACTCGGCCTTGATGTTGTTGCTGCAATTGTTTTGTCCTGGCTGAGAACCAGCACATGGGCTTCTTGATGACAATTATGCTCTGCATGATTATGGTGTTCCTGGCAGTTACTCTCAACAGCTTTTAATTTATTTTGCAGATAATCCAATTCCAAGTCTATTCCCACAATACCATAAAACTCATCTCCTACCTTTATGGGGGAAATCATTGAAGAGATTATTTTTTTTTGGTCGTTCAGTACCGCATAGATTGGATTTAAAATACATTCTTGATGGGTCGATTTTGGGATTTGATAATATGTCCCTGTGGGGTGATCATAATCGCTAAGTGGGCGAAGGGCAATTTCATCATTTTCATTTCGATACCAATAGGGAATATAACGCCCGGTTTCATCGTGCCCCGGATCATTGATATATCCCCGATCCATGTCATCAAAAGCATTGGGTTCCCATCCTGTATAAACTGCATGAAAATGCGGATTTTTTGATAAAATAATCTTTAATATACCACTGGTTTCCTGTCGATCAATTTCAATTAAAATGTCTGGATGTTGAATGCCTGAGAGTGTCTGCGCTAAAGTACGTGCAGAATCAAGAGGGACCTCCAGGTATGCTTTGATTTCATACGCATGCTTTTTAGCAGTGGCTGTTGCATAACGTCTGGCATCATCAATTTTTGATCGCTTTTGATCATTGGCCCATCGATTCATTGAAATGGCAAAGCTGGTTACAATGAATGATGCTGTTAGCAACAAACAAAAGCCTGCCCAAAAGCTAATTTTTGTTTGAAACTTCTTGATAGTCATTTTTTTTTTCACTTTTTGATTATAAATCTGGACCTACGCCCTTGTTAATCAATTTTTTCCCAGTAATTTTCAGGCATTTCCATACACATTTTCAATGCGCCAATACTACCGCAGAATTCTGCATCCTGAACAGTTTCAGCATTGCCACCGCCATAGGCTTTAAGACTTTTTTCAATGGCACGATCAATACCTTTCAAGCGGGAGCCCCCTCCGGCAATGATAATATTTTTCCGAAGTCGTTCCTGGAAATCTGGATCAAAGCTTCCCACTAATTTTTGAATGGCTTTACATATGGGCTCTGTCAGCTTGATACAGGCGTGTCTCAATATATCTGTTACATCATACAGTGATGGAATACCATCAGCAGTCAACTGCGCTTTAACCGGTTCTGAAATATCGGTAACATAGCCATATTTTTCTTTAATTCGCCGAACAATCAGTTCACTCAGCTGAACATCAGGATACTGTGCTAAAATGGCTTTGCGAATTTCATCATCCAAATAATTACCCGCAATATTCAATGTGAGTTGATCCTCTTCCTCAGGAATGGATCCATGCATGCGGCACAGGTCTGTAGTGCCACCACCAATATCCACAATCAGGCATTCATCGAACTTGTCTATGGCATAGGCAACTGCAAAAGGCTCACTTACAATGAGAATTTTATCAATAAAATTTCGGGTCATCTGGATCAAGGCGTTTTTGTTTTGGATACTGGCCTGTGCAGGAACGCCGATAGCCGCATATATTTGATCCTCAGGTTTTTTATCGGGCAATGATTCGGCAATGATATGTTTTAAAATAAGCCCTGTGGATTCAAGCGCCTTGTCATTATCGCAAACAACGCCATGAGCCAGGGGCCAAACCATATTTAAGGCAAGACGATTGTCAAGGGCTTCGTCGCCCAAAACATAATCTTTTTTCAATCGCTTTCTTGAAATAATATCTTTAGGGTATCCAACACAGGTTATTGTACTGAGACGTTTGCCTGTTGATGTGGCTATTGATGTTCGACTGGTTCCCAGGTCTATGCCAATATAAAATGTTGTCGCCATGATAAATCCTCCACTTTTTTGAAATATGTTGATTAATAAAAAATAATTTGAGTGTAACCAAAATAGACTGAATTCCGGAGGAATTCAGTCTATTTTGGTTACACTCAAATTATTTTTTGATAATGCTATAAAATAGTCATGGCGTCAATAAAAAATATTTAACTTAACCTGAGAATATAATACCTATTTTCCAAACACTGGCTTACGCTTTTCCATAAAAGCAGTCATTGCCTCTTGAAGATCTGGTGATGGCAACAATGCCGCATTTTTTTGTGAAACATAAGCCATCCCTGGATATATACCATTATCTCGGCTGTACACAATAACATCCTTAATATTCTGAACAGTCTGAGGCGAATTTTCTGCAATTTCTGTGGCAATTATATTGGCCTGCTCCAATAATGCGGCCTCTCCATCACATACATGGGTGATAAATCCCATTTTAAGAGCGTCATCAGCAGAAAAGTCTCGCCCGGTCAGTGCCAATTCGTTAAACCAGCCATACCCAATAATGTGCGGCAGGCGTTGCAACGTTCCCAGATCTGCAACTATGGCGATTTTGGTTTCACGAATGGAAAATGTGGTATTTTTTTCAGCAATGCGGATATCACAGGCAGAGAGTAAATCTATGCCCGCGCCAATGCACATACCATGAGCTGCTGCAATGACAGGTTTTTTACATTTTTCCACAGCGTTCATGCTCTCTTGAAGTTCGATGATTATATCTCGGAATTTTTCCTTGTCATTCATGGCATTGGCAAACATATTGGCAGCTGCTATCAAATCCAGGCCAGTGGTGAAATGTTTTCCATTGGCTTTTATTACAACAACCCGCACGTTGGAATCATCAGACAGCTCCTGGAATGATTGTTTGATTTCCAAAAAAAATTCTGGTGTAATGGCATTGCCTTTGTCTCCGCGATTAAATGTAAGCCAGGCAATTTGGTCTTTTTTTTCTATTGTGAGATAACTGGGCATAAAAACTCCTATTTTTCAGTGATTGTTTCATCAATTTGATGGCCAAAATGACGTCCAGTGCTTTCAACCATTCCCAAAACAGTATCTCCTGGTTTGAGTTTCACAACAGAAACTGCTTTTCCTGCCATGTCCACCAGTCGAATGGTTTCTGCATTTTGGAGTATCGTATTGACCGGTCCATTGGGGCCTGTGCCTTCGATTAAAAGCAATGGACGTTGCTCTATTTTTAACCGGCCAACAGTCAAGGCTTTCGCCTTTCCACTGGAATCCACACCCAGAACTTCATCGCCTGCTTTCAACTCAGATAAATATCGCGTTCTGCCCCCCGGTATTTTGATATAAGCATGAACCGGTCCAGCATTCACACGAAATGGCCTGGGCGAAACGTATGGGTTTTCAATACTCTCGGAATGAACAAGAAACATGGCGCGACTACTGTTTCCAATAAGACATCCTTCGCCTTCTTCCATGAGTGTGCAGGTATCAACACATACACGATCTCCCATTCCCAATGGCCGAATGGTATCAATTGTAAAGGATACCAGGTCAATATTGTCGGTTTCAGACTTCAGACATTTGATAATTTCACGCGCTTGTATGGGGTCTGATTGCGTAATAATAACACCATCAACGCCTTTCTCCAAAATACCCAGTGATGTTCGGGCATCATCAAGGTTGTCGCACTCAACAAAGATATTCTGGGTTTGGGCAACCAGATTTTCCAAAGGTATGATTGTCCAATCCGATGTATTGACAATGACTTTTTTGCTTCGACTTAACGACACAATGGCTTCTTCATCATCCTGGGAATGGACATCAGCATACACGATATCTTTTTCCCATTTAATATCGCCATCTTCAGAAACTGTTTGAATGATTCCCAGTTCCTTAACCTTTTCAGTGGTTCCTTGGGGAACAATCACTGCATCTGCACCCGCCTCAAGAGCGTCTGTGATCAGCTCTTTGTTCCAGGGGATCACTTTTAACCAGATTTGTTTTTTTGTTTGCATGATATTTTTCTTTCTATGTTTTTATTCTTTAATTAATATGAAATTAATGATTGGCGCATCCAATAAAAAAATTAGTACTACAACTGTCCCTGATTTGCAAGTAATATAGTGATCATTACCCCGAAAACCTATGTTCAAATCCAAAACATTTGTTGCCCAACATTTCATTTGTTGCTAAAAGGTACGCTCATGACTATAGCAGCGTAGAGCCTAAGCTGGCTAAAAACCATAGCCAAAATGCTGGTTTCAAATCTTACCTTGCTATAAAATCAATAGGTTGGAGAATTATTTTTTGGTCCGACCCCTCATTAACCCATTAACCCCATAGCCGTCAGGTTAAGGCAAACTCGCTCCGATGCTCGTTCCCAGGCTCTGCCTGGGAACGTTTTCCGAGGTGGCTCTGCCACCTACGAACTGAACAGGCGGCAGAGCCGCCAAGAACACGTTCCCAGGCAGAGCCTGGGAACGAGCATCAGAGCGAGTTTGCCTTAGCCTGATGGCTATGCCATTAACCCCAATAAGGAGTAAATTATGTCCCAAAATAAAAGCAAACTCATTATTGCCAATTGCAGTGGTTTTTTTGGTGACCGTCTTTCAGCAGCCAAAGAAATGGTTCAGGGTGGCCCAATTGATGTACTCACTGGTGATTATCTTGCAGAGCTGACAATGGCATTGTTGATTCAAAAAAAACTGAAAGATCCCAATGCCGGATATGTGCCAACATTCCTCAAGCAAATGAAAGAAATCATGGCAGAATGCCTTGAGAAAAAGATCAGGGTCGTCAGCAATGCAGGTGGATTGAATCCATCAGGCATGGCAAAGGCATTAAAGGAAATTGCAGAACAGCAAGGGCTTTCGCCCAAAATTGCCTATATTGAGGGCGATGACCTCATGCCGAGAATCCAATCCTTACAGTCTGATGGAGAACAGTTTATCCACCTGGATAAAAACATTTCTCTTGCAGAAGCAAACGCATCCCCCATAACTGCAAATGCTTATCTGGGGGGCTGGGGGATTGCAGAGGCCCTAACACAAGGTGCAGATATTATTGTTTGTGGACGAGTCGCAGATGCCGCTTTGGTTGCTGGGCCCGCGGCCTGGCATTTTGGTTGGCATCAAAAGGACTGGGATTGCCTGGCAGGCGCCTATGCTGCCGGCCATATTATTGAATGTGGGGCACAAGCCACCGGGGGAAATTATTCCTTTATTCATGAAGTGCCATCTTTTAACAATGTAGGCTTTCCCATTGCAGAAATTCATCACGATGGCAGTTGCGTGATCACAAAACACTCCAATACCGGCGGATTGGTATCTGTCGGTACTGTCACTGCACAATTGCTCTATGAGATCAATACACCTCAATATTTAACGCCTGATGTAACTGTCCGGTTTGATACAGTTTGTCTGACACAAGAAGCCTCTGATCGGGTTCTTGTATCTGGCACAAAAGGTGAGCCACCGACGCAATCCACCAAAGTTTGTATTAATAATTATGGCGGCCATAAAAACAGCATGACAATTATTCTCACCGGGCTTGATATTGATGAAAAAGCCAAAATTGTACAGGATACACTCTTTGCCAGTATGTCAGACCCACCGGATCAGATTGATATCCATTTGATCCGCTCTGATAAGGACAATCCTACCAGAAATGAAGAATCCTTCGCTTTTTTACGCATTACAGTCATGGATACTGATGCCAAAAAAGCTGGCAAGATATTTTCAAGCAAGATTGTTGAGATGGCATTGGCCAATATTCCTGGATTTACACTCACAGCACCGCCATCAAATGGCTCTCCCTCTGTGATACATTGGCCAGCATTGATTTCAAGCAAGCATATCACACAAACAGTTCATATGGATGGTCAGCATTTTTCGATCCCCGGGGCAATTGAGGCAAATGAGACTGTGTTGGTTGAGCCGATCATACCGAAAATACCATCAATTCCAGCAGGAAATATGGTAAAGGCCCCATTTGGACGAGCCTTTGCAACACGCTCAGGTGATAAGGGCGGCAACGCCAATCTGGGTATATGGGCGCAAACCCCAGCAGCTTATGCCTTTCTTAATCAATTCTTGACAACTGAAAAACTCAAAGAATTGCTCCCAGACTGCAAAGACTATCAAATTGACCGCTACGAACTACCCAACTTACTGGCAATCAATTTTTATATTCGCGGGCTATTAGGTGATGGTGTCGCAGCATCTGTAAGAAGTGATCCACAGGCCAAGACATTGGGTGAATACCTGAGAGCCAAAATTGTTACCATGCCTGACAGTATTTTCAACAATAACCAGAACAAAACAAATATTTGAGCAGCTAAGGTCAAATATTTGAATATCAAGTTTTTCGGAGAGTTGGGACAGACCTTGATTGTTGTTTTGACTTATTTGCCGTGGCAAAATAAGTCAAAACAGCAGTCAACAATCAAGGTTTGCCCGGGCGTATGTACAGTTTAGGGGAAGTGAATTTCATACAAGGAATGCTCGATCTCGGCAATTGCAAGAACAGCGTAGGGCTAAAGCCCATAGCCGTCAGACTAAGGCAAACTCTCTCTGATGCTCGTTCCCAGGCTCTGCCTGGGAACGTGTTCTTGGCAGATCTGCCGCCTGTTCAGTTCGTAGGGTAGGTGGCAGAGCCACCTCTGAAAACGTTCCCAGGCAGAGCCTGGGAACGAGCATCAGAGCGAGTTTGCCTTAACCTGACGGCTATGGGCTTTAGCCCTACGCTGTTCATGCAATTGCCGAAATCGAGCATTCCTTGTATGAAATTCAGGCATCCTTCATATTTGTTGAAAAGTAGTTAACACTTTTTCCAGAATTGTGATTGTGTTTCCCCTTGTAGAGACGCACGGCAGTGCGTCTCCGAGCGAAGAAAGGTCTATCGATGCTTTGAAATTAAGAACCAAAAAGTGTTTGCCCTTTCTCTGCTCGGAGACGCACTGCCGTGCGTCTCTACATAAGACAAATCGTACAAAAAAAGTGTTAACTGGAATATGAAGGATGCCGAAATTCACTTCCCCTAAACTGTACATACGCCCGGTTTGCCCCCAACTACCCCCATAAAAAAATATTTTGTTTGCTATGCAATTTAATAAACAAATTAATTGATTGTTATCACTACAGAATAAGCCATGCGATTAAATATCTAATAATATCAAGTACTAAAAATACACTTGACAAATTTAGGATTTGGTGATGTAATATAAAAATTAATTTGCATTATAAATATTTTTTGATATGGCCATTTATATCAGGAGAAACAATCCTGATATAAATGCCATACAATTATCTATTTTAATTTAAAATCATTAAAGGGTAATCAATATGACAAAAATCGAAGTACAAAAACTGTACAAAATATTTGGAAATAACCCCTCTAAGGCCTTGAAACTGTTTGAGGAAGGAATGTCAAAAGATGAGATTCTGTCAAAAACAGGTCAGGCTGTTGGGGTAGGAGATATTTCCTTTACAGTAGAAGAAGGTGAGATACTTGTAATTATGGGGCTGTCTGGCAGTGGTAAATCAACATTAATCCGATGTGTCAACCGCTTGATCGAGCCGACACAAGGAAAAGTTTTTGTGGATGATTTAGAAGTGCTTTCCTTGAACAATGAAGGTCTTAGGGAATGCCGCCGCACCAAGTTTGGGATGGTCTTTCAAAACTTTGCATTGTTTCCGCATCGGACAGTCCTCAGGAACGTAGAGTTTGGCCTTGAAATTCGGCAAACTGAAGCAGAAATGCAACGTAATCGCGCCTTGAACGCGTTAGAACTTGTGGGCTTGAGTGGCTGGGAGAATAATTATCCAGATGAGCTGTCTGGCGGGATGCAACAACGTGTGGGGCTTGCCAGGGCATTGGCTTTGGACCCGGATATTCTTTTGATGGATGAAGCATTTAGTGCATTAGATCCATTGATTCGTCGGGAAATGCAAGATGAACTTATTGCCTTGCAGCAATCTTTGGGAAAAACCATTTTATTTATCACTCATGACCTTGATGAAGCCCTTAAATTGGGTGATCGCATTATCCTTCTCAAAGATGGCCGAAAAGTGCAGGAAGGCACTGGAGAAGAGATCCTGACCCAGCCCGCAACCCGGTATGTTGAAAAATTTGTCGAAGATGTAGATAAAACAAAAGTCATTACTGCACAAACTGTAATGAGAAAACCACGTGTGGTGGCATATTACACTGATGGTCCCCGAGTTTCGCTTCGTAAAATGGATGAAGAAAACATTTCTTCCCTTTTTGTATTAAACAAAAATCATGAGCTTCGGGGGGTTGTGCATGCAGAAGATGCGGCAAAAGCCATAGAGCGGGGAGAGAAAAATCTGGAGAGTATTATCAATACTGACATTCAAAAAGTTTCTCCAGATACATCGGTTCAGGAGTTTATTGGTGAATTGGCCAATATCAGGATTCCTGTTGCAGTGGTCAATGACGATGGCAACCTGCTTGGAATCATTGTTCGTGGATCATTAATTGCCGAGCTGGCAAGATAAAAAAGGAATTATAAAAATGGAATATAACACAGTCGCAATCACTTCTGCTGGTGTCCCAAAAATCGACATCGCAAAGGCAGTGGAGTTTTGTATTGATTTTTTATCAGACAATTTTTCTCCTCTAACCCGTGCTATATCAGATTTAATGGAATCTGTGTATGAAATGATTGTTGCAGGCCTGCTTTTTTTTAATCCCCTGGTGATTATCATTGCAATTACATCAATTGCATGGTATGTAGGTAAGCGAAACAATGGTTTGCTTGCGTTTTTTGGTCTATTATTGATCTGGAATATGGGACTTTGGGACCCAACCATCGAAACCATTTCATTGGTATTGATATCAACATTCATTGCGGTGGGGATTGGGCTTCCTATGGGCATTTTATCGGCATTATACACAAAGGTTTATCGGGTAATCATGCCAATCCTGGATTTTATGCAAACCATGCCAGCGTTTGTGTACCTGATTCCAGCAATCCCATTTTTTGGTTTGGGACCGGTATCGGCAACATTTTCAACAGTCATATTTGCCATGCCGCCTGCCATTCGATTGACCTGTTTGGGCATTCGGCAATTGCCGGTGCAACTTATTGAAGCTGCTGATTCTTTTGGGGCGAGTCGTCCCCAAAAATTGTTCAAAGTGCAGTTGCCATTGGCCATGCCGACAATCATGGCAGGAATCAATCAAACAATCATGCTGTCTCTTTCAATGGTTGTCATTGCAGCCATGATTGGTGCTGGTGGCCTGGGTAGTGAGGTATGGAAGGCCATTCAGCGTTTCAAACCAGGTGATGGTTTTGAAGCTGGATTGAGTGTTGTCATTGTGGCGATTATACTGGATCGAATAACTCAGCAAATTGCCAAAACAGAAAAACAAAAGGAGTAAAAAGGAGTTTTTATGAAAAACACGTTGAGATTCATGGGAGGATTTATCAGCCTGATTTTAATCTTTACTGTAACAACTGCATACGCCGGAAAAAGAGTTAAACTGGCATATGTAGAATGGGCATGCGCAACAGCAAGCACCAATGTTGTCAAAGCAGTTTTACAGGAAAAAATGGGCTATAAAGTAAATGAAATGGCTGTATCTGCGGCAGCCATGTGGCAGGCAACCGCATCAGGCGATGTTGATGGCTTTGTGACCGCATGGCTGCCCAATACCCATAAATCGTATCTGGATGCAGTCAAAAATAAGGTTGAGGTGGCTGGAACGCTCTTTACTGGTGCAAAAATCGGTCTGGTTGTTCCCAATTATGTAACGATCAATTCCATTACTGAGTTAAATGCCCATGCTGAAAAGTTTGATGGCAAAATTATTGGAATTGACCCTGGCGCTGGCTTGATGTCATCCACCGAAAAAGCGGTCAAGTTGTATGGTCTGGACAAAATGCGATTGATGGAAGGTTCTGGCGCTATCATGACAGCATCATTGGCCAATGCTTATAAGAGAAAGCAATGGGTTGTTGTGACCGGTTGGTCACCACATTGGAAATTTGCCCGATGGTCCCTGAAATATCTGAATGATCCCAAAAAAATCTATGGAACTGAAGAAGTTATTCAAACCATTGTCCGCAAAGATTTAAAAAAGGAAATGCCCAAAGTGTATGCCTTTTTGAAAAATTTTAAATGGCCCCAGGGTGGACTTCAAACTGTCATGGGATGGAACACCCAGGATGATGCGGATCCCTATGAAAATGCAAAGCGTTATATTAAAGAAAACCCCAAAGTTGTTAAGGGCTGGCTCTCTAAATAACGAGTATTTTGACTTGTGGGCACATTTTTTGTCCACAAGTCTTATTCTCTTCTGTAAACACCTATCTAGCTATTGCCAGCCAAATAGCAACATGCCCAGTAACTATCTTAAAAAAATACATATATTTCCATGAAAAAAAAGCTATCTAGAATAATGGAAGTCGATGATAATTTCATTCCATGTCCTGTTGATTATGGAGATGAGATGTATCCAAATGGTATTTTTGAATTCAACATAACAAAATTAGCTGATTTTATAAAAAATAACTCTGATAGTATTATTCTTGAAAAAGTTAATGTAACCAGTGCTTCAAGTAATTTTTCATCTATAAATGAGTCGCATATTGATTCGGTTGATATTACTAAACCCATAATAATGGCTGAAATATCACCCGGACAATATAATATAATTGATGGGCATCATAGATTGGAAAAAGCATATAGAATGAAAAAAAAGAGCATTTTAGCATATAAAATAAAAGCTGAGCAGCACATAAAATTCCTTACAAGAAAGAAATCGTATGAGATATACATCGGTTATTGGAATGAAAAATTTAATGACATTGCAAAATATGGTGAGGTATTATATTAAGAAATAGGCTTGAACCGCAATATTTCAATCCCAGATGGTCATGCTGATACCGAAATATTTCATCCCAGATGGTCGGAGTTGAAATTGATAATTATGAAATCTATTGAATTGAAATACCTCGAACAAAAACCAGTATCAAACTATTTAGCAAAACCAATGTAGGGGCGAACCTT
>Ga0272440_1000535_pt1 | contig 32053 bp, 13 predicted proteins | sample SSMMMBAug17_FD_192440 | JGI IMG/M metagenome (GOLD analysis project Ga0272440, IMG submission 192440) | Marine sediment archaeal communities from Little Sippewissett salt marsh, Falmouth, MA, United States - SSM-MMB-Aug17 | ecosystem: Environmental > Aquatic > Marine > Wetlands > Sediment ... | reverse complement strand
TGAAAGGGCGTTACATACCAGCTCCGGGCAAAGCCCGGGGTTAAATATAAACAGAATTTAATCCCTGAACTGAAAGGGCGTAATATAAAAAATATTCTTTTTGTATAATTATGTTTCGCCCTTTCAGGGCTCCAATTATTTATATAATCTTAAACCCAGGGCGCTGCCCTGGGCTGGTATGCAACGCCCTTTCAGGGCTACAGATTTAGTCATAAAGATTTTGGACTGTGTTCCCAGATAAAAATTCGTCCTCAACGTACTATGCCCTGGGCTGGTATGCAACGCCCTTTCAGGGCTACAGATTTAGTCATAAAGATTTTGGACTGTGTTCCCAGATAAAAATTCGTCCTCAACGTACTATACCCTGGGCTGGTATGCAACGCCCTTTCAGGGCTACAGATTTAGTCATAAAGATTTTGGACTGTGTTCCCAGATAAAAATTCGTCCTCAACGTACTATAGTACGCCTGCGGATAATTTTGATCTGGTGCCTTGCCAAAATCTTTATGACTAAATCTGTAAAATATGCCTCTAGAAAATTATAAGATAATCAGAAATAAAAGCACTACTTGTTATGGAGACTACCAAAAAATTAAATATTTTTAATTCCGGCAACTAATTGCAACAATAGAATTAAATCTTCCATTGTTTGATTGCACTTAGAATCGTAAACAAGACATCTATACATATTAATAATTTCTTGTAAGCCTTGTTTATTATCTCCATTAGTATCAACTAATTCCTTGACTTTCATTTGAACATTTTTGCACAAGCAATTATTTATTTACTTGAAAACCAACATCATCTTCCATTTTCTCATTAATTTCAAATCGAATAAGAGACAATTTTCCAATATCGAAATTATTATTATCAATATTGATGGTCTCGTAAAAAGTCAATTTTACAAAAACCGGTATAAATGATTTCAAATTGTTACACAGATAAAAATCTCATTTTTTGACTTTTTACGAGACCATCAATATTAATTAATAATTAAAATTCAACGATATTATTTTTCCTTTACCACTTACCAGGTCTCCATAAGCAGAAATAGCTATTGATAACTTTCCATCTTTAATATTATCAAAATATTCATAATCCAAAGTATTTGTTTTTTTTAAATACTATCATTTAAGCCAATTTCATAATTATTAATTGAAATTTAATTACTTATCAATATCACCATAAGCACCATTATCTCCTGATTGATCATTTGGATCATTTTGATTTGCAATTTCCCATCCATCAGGAAAGCCATCATCATCAGTATCGAAATTTATTGGATTTGTACCATGTTTATATTCATCTGAATTGCTGATATTATCATTATCAAAATCCTCATTTTTTGTAAAAGTTCCAAATGAATATATTTTTTCTGCATAGTTTGCAGGTGTTATAATGTATTTTTCATCAATTTTGACAAAATTCTATTAGCGAAGCAAATTTTTTTAGATGTCAAAAAGAAATTCCCGATAGAACTTGGAGGTAATATATTACTTTTTTTATGGTAACTTTTTCATTCTCTGAATTACAATTATTATCTATCTTAGAAATAGATAATTTGAAATTAGTTGAACTGGATTCATTATATTCATCTGTAACAGTTATTGTTATAATAACTTCTCCTACTTTATCTACAGCAGGAGTGATACTAATTAATCTGTTTTGTCCTGTACCAATAATGTTTATATTTTCAGTAGGAACAATATCTTCTTTTGTTGAATTGAAACTAATTGTTAGTTCATCAAGAGATGTTTCCTGATCATTAACTGTGAATGAAATTTCAATAGGTGTATTTTTTTTTGTTGTCTGATCTGGAATTGATGAAATTTCAGGTGTTGAGTTAACAATTAAATCAAATGTTTCATTCACTGAAGCATTACATTCATCACTAATTTGTATTGTAATTGTAGCTATGCCTCTCTGGTTATTTACAGGAATTACAGAAATCGTTCTATTTGTATCAGATATACTGCCTGATGTTATATTTTGATCAGGTAAAAGTGTTTGATTATTTGAAGTTATTTTAACATTTAATTGAGAGGCATCTGTTTCATTGTCATTTACAGTAAAATTAATATTTTCAGTTGATGAATTTGTAACTACTACACGATCTGAAATATTTGAAATTTCAGGTAGAGAGTTACCTACACAATTATTGACACCCCCATTAATAACACCATTTGATATTGTTGATATAGGATCAACGATTGCATCTGAATCAACATATGATACTTGTTGTAAGGATATGAAATTATTGGGCTTATTGTCTATTATTCTAAATTGTAATAAAGCCAAAAAACCAGAGCCTTCAGGAGCTTCTTCTTTGTTAGAATAAGCTAATGCATTTGCTATTACAACTGTGTCTTTTAAATTATTATCTTTTAAACCTACTTGAAAACCAATGGATTTTCCTCTATTTTTTTTCAAAATATTCCCTATCCCTCCAAAAGGATTTTCTTCAGCACCTTGAATAAATTGTAACCTATCAGGATCAAATGATACTTCAACTGTGTATGTATCTAAATTTATGACATCTTGTGCTATTATACCTATCCAAATTTCATTAGTGTTTCCTTCTATATTTTGTTCTATATCCTTTTGTGATATAATTTGATCATAATCAATTGTTGTTATATCCATATCTACAGCGCAACCGGCAACTTTATTTGGGCCTGCCCATGAATGATTTGACAATAGAACTAAAAAAATTAAACTTACAAAAAAAATAAATGATTTTTTCATTTCACAACTCCTTATTTAAATTGGACTGAAAATTCAGTCGTTTAAATTATATTATATTTAGAAAATAATCGCATACGCCTACAATAATATCACAATTATAGACGTATGCATAAAATCACCAATAGTTAATTAATAATAACATCATTTTTATTTAATATTTCATTCATATTTTGTTGAGAATCCAAAAATTTAACATTAATCAAACTTAATTTTGTTTGACTGTTTTTAAGTAACTTTAGTTTTAAAACAGCTATAATGCCAGATCCTTCAGGTGCTTCTACTGTGTCGTCACCTATTAAAGTATTGGCTATATTAATAATACCAGATTTACTTTCAAGAGCCTGAAAACCTATGGTTTTGCCTCCATTAGTTTTTAAAAAATTTTGAACATTCATAGTTGGGATATCTTCATATGCGTCAATAAATTCAATAACTTCATTATTATATTTTATTTCTATCTGGTATGTATCTAAATCAGTTACATTTTGTGCAATAACTGCAACATATATTATCTCATCTGGATCAGCTAAAACTTGTGATTTGATATTTTCAAAAGAAAAATCTGCGTAAGAGTCATAAGCTATAACAGACAAGCTACATGTTGTACTTGAGTTTTGGTCTGCAAAAGTAATACCTGGAAGTAATATCATTGATAATACCAGGACAATCAAAAAATTTATTATTTTATTTTTCATTTTTTTCTCCTTTTGTTATTTGTTTTATTCCATTATTCATAAAGTTATTTCACTATTCGATTTCTTTTATTAAAAGAATATCATGACTTGAAAGTGAGTTATTATACATAAAAGGCTCTGTGTAATTTTCGCCTATACTACATTCTTTTGTAAACAACCATTCATCAGCAAATGCACCAAGATCCAAAAAATTAACTTTACAATCAGGGTTATCTTTTGGTGCAATATCAAATTTTGTATCCCAGTTTGTATGATTACAGGTATAAAGCCATTGATCAGCAAATAATCCAAGATCTAAAAAGTTTACTATGCCATCGAAATTAAAATCAGATTGTAAGCATGAATTAACTATTAATAATCCATTTGTAAGATTATTGATTGGTCTATTATTTCCAGAGCTATTCTGGAAAAATACATTTTCAAGTAAAATTTCAATTGGCTCGCTATTGTTACAGCTTAAAATCTTAAATTTCAGTATTGCAATAATTCCCGATCCATCAGGTGCATCTCCTGTATCGTTACCAGCTAATGCGTTGGCAATATTGATTCTGCCAGGATTAGTTTCTATACATTTGAAACCAACTGTGGTTCCACCATTGTTGTTCAACACATTAATAATATTTCTGGGTTGATAATCTTCATATCCTTGAATAAACTTTAAACATGCTGGATCAAAAACTACTTCAACCTGGTATGTATCTAAATCTTTAACGCCTTGAGCTACAACACCAATCAGAATAGTTTCATTTTTGAGTACATTTCGCGTAGATTCGATATCAGTATCTGAAATAATAGGATCATAATTTGTAGTTGAAAGATCTAAATCTATTGCTGCACCTGCGTAATTAATAATGACCTGTCCATTGTTAACATTTTTTATTTCTGACTGAGTTCCCTCACAGTCTATAAAAAAGATATTTTTTGGTTTAATATTCATAGGTTCATCTGTATCACTTTCCAAAAGTTTAAATTGAAGAATAGCGAGAACACCTGATCCATCAGGAGCTTCATTACAGTTTGAACCGATAAGTGCATTTGCAATACTTATAGTACCTGGTGATACTTCAATTGCCTGAAAACCAACAGTTTTACCATTTTTTGTCTTTAAAATATTTTCAATACCTAAAAATGCTGAATCCTCAAATCCTGCAATAAATTGCATAGACTCAGGATCAAATTCTACTTCTACTTGATATGTATCTAATTTTTTTACATTGTTTGCAACAATAGAAATCCTAACTTCAGATCCTTCTGTTGAATATATTTTTGACTCAACTTCTTCAGTTTTAATATTCATATCAATACTAACATTTGGTGTATCTGGCGGGTTGCTTGCACTTTGAAAAATTTCAACAGATTGTGAATAATCATTTTCACCCTTAATAACAATATTTCCAGTTCTTGAATTTGAAGTAGTATTTTCTAAAACGCTAAAGACAACTATTCCACCTCCATCCTCATCTCCATTATCATTCATCAAAAATGATATCCAATCAACATCAGCAGACGCATTCCAATCACAATTTGACAATACACCAATTAAAATATCACCACCTTTATATGAAAATTGTGTTTCAGATGGAAGAATAGAATAAGTACAACAAGCATTTTGAGATATACTAAAATCCTGGCTTTTACCTGTTAAATTTGTTACTTTTATTTTTCCTGTCCTGGAATAAGAATCTGGATTTGCTTTTACACTAAAAGTAACATTTCTATTTCCAGATCCATTCTGAGTATGTATCTCTATCCAGTCAACATTGCTAGATAGTCCCCATGCACATTCTCCTGATGTTTCAATACTTATTATTCCAGTATTGAGATTACAGCCAAAATAATCAGTATTAATTGAAGCATTAAAGCTACAACTGCCTGCTTGTATAACTTTAATTTTTTCAGATGAAATAATTATTTGTCCTTCTCTTTTATTAGCAGTATTATTTTTAGATATATTAAATTGTATAATTCCATTCCCATTTCCTCTACTTCCAGATATTATTGTAATCCAATCATCATCAGTTTCTGCATCCCAATGACAAGCTTCAGATGTTTCTATATTAATTTTACCAGTACCTCCTGCTGATTCCATATTCACTTGTTGAGGAGAAAACTTATAACTACATTTTCCTTTTTGATTTATTGTAAAAATTTTTCCTGCAATTGTGATTGTACCTTGCCTATCTGAAGCGTCTGTATTTTCAGAAACTAAATATGTTACAATACCATTTCCACTTCCATTTTGATTAGATGTAATTGTTATCCATTCATATATTGTTGTTACATTCCAACTGCATCCATTTTTTGTAGTTATATTAATATTACCTGTTCCACCATTTGATTCAAAACTATTACTACTAGGTGATATTTCAGTTTGACATGGGAATAATAATTGTATTTCATCAATGTACCAACCTGCACTTGTAGAATAGCTATCTGCTTGATGAATAAAACCTAATCGAATTAATTTTCCTGCATAAACTGTTAAATCGACATATCTGGGTGTCCAACCATTTGCAGCGTGAGTTGTTGCTCTGATAAGACTAATCCAACTCCATTTTTCGTCTTCAAAAACCTGAATATATACATGACCATAATCATCGCCATGATCTTCATAGTAAAACCACTGCCAAAACTTTAAAACGATTTCTTCACCAGCATTAATATCAGGTAATTTAATCTGAGGACTTATTAATTTACTGTCTGTATAATTGGGGTAATTCCCGTCTAAGACTGTTCCCGCACAATTTACACCATTATATACTTTTTCAGGGCCACTATTTGGTTCACCAATTTGCCATACTCCATAGTCAGTAAACCATTCACCCCAACCATTTTCAAAACCTTCTATATCTCCACCCCCAATATAAACTATCTGTTGCTTTAATATTTTGATATTATCAATGTACCATCCTGCACTTGTAGAATAACTATCTGCTTGATGAAAAAAACCTAATCGAATTATTTTTCCTGCATAATTTGTTAAATCAACATATCTGGGTGTCCAACCATTTGAAGCGTGATTTGTTGCTCTGATAAGACTAATCCAACTCCATTTTTCGTCTTCAAAAACCTGAATATATACATGACCATAATCATCGCCATGATCTCCATAGTAAAACCACTGCCAAAACTTTAAAACGATCTCTTCACCAACATTAATATCAGGTAATTTAATCTTTGGACTTATTATTTTACTGTCTGTATAATTGGGATAATTACCATCCAGGGCTGTTCCCGCACAATTCTCACCATCAAATGCTTTTTCAATACCACTTCCTGGTACACCAACTTCCCATACACCATAATCAGGATACCAGCTATTCCATCCATTTTCGAATGTTTCATTAAATATCACTTCAGTTTGTGCGCTTATATCTTGGGCTTGTAAGGTAAAATAAAAAAGCAACAGTAAAATGATGACTTGTGATAAAGGTTTGTTTTTTAATACTTCTTTCATAATTTTTTTCTCCTTTTTTTAATTTTAAGAACATTTATAATTATATTTTATCAACCTACTCATATGCTACACATAAAAATTAATATTCTTACATAAATAAAAAAAAATATGAAATAAACAATATAACACACTGAAAATAATTTATTTTATTCAAGTAATATTTTATAGTTTATAAATTTCAATTTTTTTGATATGAGTTTATAGTAAAGGTAATTATTTCAAAAAAAATCATTAACTATCTTTTTTATATTGATAATAAAGAAAGATCCATCATTTAATTATTAGGTAGCTCACAACTTGTAGTGATTTTTTTTTACTCGTTTACAGGCTCTGCTGGCTTTACCTTGGAATGCATATTTTAGGCAAAAATCTATAATCAATTGTATTTTTTTTTTAAGAAAGGAAATGGATTATGAAAAATTATTTTATTTCTTTATTAACTATATTATTCATTTTATTTTTAATAATGTCATCAAGTCAAGCTGTTGATGTCCAAAGATCTACAAAAGTGTCTGTTGTATCAGCGTATGCATGGCCAGCAGGTTGTGGTGGCGATTATTCACCTCCAAAAGCTGTTGATAATAGTAATTCAACTTATACGTGGTCAACTGGAGCAAGAGCAGTTGGAACACATAATTTAGGAGTAGCTTTTTCCGATTTTCGTAAAGTTAATCGTATTCGTCTTTATAAAGATAACGATGATGGATATAATGGTGGACCTAAAGCAAAAAATTTAATTATTCAATATACAACAGATACAAATAGCATTTATTCAAGAACCTGGCATAATGTCACAAATTTAGTAAATGGATTTTTAGGTTCCGAATTAATGAATGCAGATGCAGTTAATACTGATGGTACTGTTACCAATGACAGGCATTATAGCCCATCACAAGGTTATGCTTCACTATCATTTGATACAGTTGAAGCTACTGGCCTGCGTATAACATTCAGCCATCCAGATAATGTGTATAATCATTATAAAATTTTTGAATTTGCAGTTTATTATGATCATTATAGCAATACTGAAAACTTATTGACAATTAACTGGTCATCATCAGCTTTGACAGTAACAGAAAATTCAGGCTCGATTTATCTTACTTCAATTTTAAATGGCATGAACGATATTGACATTGAAATTCCATATACAATTTCAGGAACAGCTTTAGGACAAGGTATAGATTTTTCTATATCAACTGAAAAAATATTAATTCCAGCATGGGAAAAATCAGGTTATTTAAAACTATCTTTAATAGATGATTATGAAATTGAAGATAATGAAAACATTACAATCTCTTTGGGTAGTATTGATAATATCATAACAGGAATTACAGCAGCACATTATATTTATATTATTGACGATGATGCTAAACACCCAATTATTTCAAGCATATCTCCAAATAGCAGTTCATACAAAGGAGGTATAAAAGTAACTATAACAGGTAGTTTTTTTGGAAATGAGCAAAGAACAGGAAAAGTTTTCTTTGGTAATCAAGAGGCTCTTTCATATGATAACTGGTCACATTATTCAATTATTTGCGAAGCACCACCATTAATGCCAGGTACAATTAAAGTCAATGTATTAAAATCAAATGAAAAATCAAGTATAACACCAATTACCTTTTCTTATTATGCAAAAATATATCCGCATGATGCTACTTCAGAAGATAGATTTGGTAATTATGTATCAATTTCTGACGATTATGCAATAGTTGGTTCCTATTGGGATGATGACAATGGAAGTAAATCTGGTTCAGCTTATATTTTTAAACGACAGGAAAATACATGGGTGGAGCATGCTAAAATTAAACCTTCTGATGGCGATGCTGATACCTGGTTTGCCTGGTCTGTAGCGATTTATGGTGATTATGCTCTTGTAGGATGCAGATTTGATAATGAAAAAGGTGATGATTCAGGGTCAGCTTATATTTTTAAACGAGAAGGCAATTCCTGGATTGAACAACAAAAGCTAAGCCCTGATGATGGTAGTGCTGGTGATGAATTTGGAGAATGTGTTAGTATTTACGAAAATTATGCTCTTATATCCGCCTATCATGACAATGTTTATGGTGAACATTCTGGTTCTGTATATATATTTAAACGAGATGCTAATCAATGGGTTCAACAAGCAAAACTTTTTCCTGATCAAGGATTAGCTGGAGAAATATTTGGTGAATCAGTTTCAATATTTGGTGATTATGTAATTGTAGGTGCTTGTGGTAATAATGAAAAAGGAGATTACACTGGTGCAGCTTATGTTTTTAAACGAGAAGGAAACCTCTGGAAACAGCAAGCAAAATTAATAAGTCATGATAGAAATGCTGGCCATGCTTTTGGATACAATGTATCTATATATAAAGAATATGCAATGGTTGGTGCTTGCGGTGTAGCAGATAATGGAACTTCTTCTGGTGCTGCTTATATTTTTAAGCAAATAGATGATCAATGGATAGAACAAGTGAAACTACTACCAGATGATAATGTGACAAAAGATCATTTTGGAAGAGCAATTTTTTTACATGACCAATATGCTGTTATTGGTTCTGCTTATGATGATGATAATGGTGAAGATTCAGGTTCTTTGTATATCTATAAAAATGAAAATGAACAATGGAAGCATCTTATGAAGATTAATCCAGATGATGGAGAAAGTAATGATTTGTTCGGCTTGTATGCTTCAATGTCAGGTGATAATATAATCACATCGAGTCTGGATGACGATGACAAGGGTTTAAATTCAGGATCTGCTTATATATTTAATCTTCAAAACTTGTCAGACATAAACTCTATAAAAAATTCAACTAAAGAATCGCTAATTTCATACTATCCATTTGATAATCAAATTAATAATCTGGGAAATAGTTCCAGTCATCTAATTGCTGAGGGTGATGGTGTTGCTTTTACGCTTGATCATACAGATATTATTTATAGTGCTTTTGAATTTACAGGTAATAACTGGATTCATTCTTCACAATCTTTTATTTTTAATCAGTCCAATGATGCAACACTTATGTTTTGGATGAAGTTAAGCAATCTCAGCCAGTCAATAATTCTTCAATCCACGGATGAGCAAACTTCCATAAATAAATTTACTATTCGTGTAAATGATATCAATGATTTTTCACTTATTATTGAATATACTTCAAAACAAGCAATCAATCATAAACTTTTTGAAGTACCTGTTTTGTGCAATCAATGGATTCATATTGCCATATCACGTCAAGATAACACATATGCACTATATGTAAATGGGCAATTAGAAGAAATAATTACTGATGAAAACCTTGATTTACCTGATGTGGATGGCAATTGGACTTGGGGTAAGGGGGAAAATTCGATTTTTAAAGGAGCAATAGACGATATCCGAATTTATGATAAAGCATTATCTGAGTCAGAAATTGGGTATCTTTATCAAGTTAAGCCTCCTAGTTTTGTAGAAATTCAATCCATTCCAACATCAGGTGCAAGTGATTGGGAGTGTTTTACTATAAATGATGAAACATACATTGCTGTATCAAATCTTAAGGATAACAACTCTTCAATTGCCATATATAAATGGAATGGTTTATTTTTTGATGATTATCAAAAAATATCTGGAAATACAGCCCAAGATTTAGAATGGTTTGATTATAATGGTGATATATATTTGTCTTTAGCTTCAAAATCAGATGGTCAGTCAAAACTGTTTAAGTGGGATGGCGATTTTTTTCAATATAATATGGACATTAATGCCAACTGCAATATGGGGAATTGGGATACCTTTAAACTTAATACTGAGAGATATATTGCTGTAGCAAACACTAGTATATACAATTCTCAGAGCGGTCATGATTATATTGTTGATTCAGTTATATATAAATGGACAGGTACGTCATTTGATTTAGTGCAAACTATTCCAACAAGTGCTGCAACTTCTTGGGAATTCTTTTCAATAGATAATAAATCTTATCTGGCCTTAAATCAAAATTATGATCAAGAAAATATGACATATAAAAATAATGCCAAAATATTTGAATGGCAGAATGATTCTTTTGTGAATATAGATACTATTTTAAGCAATGGAGGTCTGGATTGGGAATATATTATGATCAATAATGATCATTTTTTGGCACTGGCTTGTTCTTACGATGATATTAATCATAATATTGATTCAAAAATATATAAGTGGAATGGATCAAGTTTTATAGAATATCAGTCTATCCCAACTTTTTTTGGAGTTGATTGGGAAAGCTTTGACATCTATGGAAAAAAATTTTTAGTTATAGCTAATCATGAAAAAAATGGAAATTATAATATTGATTCAACAATATATCAATGGGATGGTTCGTATTTTCAAAAATATCAAAACATTCGAACAGACGCTGCTAATTGTTGGAAATGTTTTAAAATTAATGGTGATACTTACCTTGCTGTTGCTAACTCCTATAAAAATGAATCATATAATACTAATTCTAAAATTTATAAATGGATTGAGCCTGAAATGCCATATTCTCAAAGTATCTCAATTACGCCAATAAATGATAAGACATATGGTGATGAACCATTTCAATTACTAGCAACATCCAGTTCAGGTTTAGATATTACTTTTACGAGTTTAACCCCAGAAGTCATCACAATAAATAAAAATGTTGCGACAATAATTAATGCAGGTGATGCTACTATTCGTGCATATCAATCTGGTAACGATTTATATAATCCAGCAGAATCTGTTGACTTTCATTTTAATGTGAAAAAAAAGACACTATTAGCCAGTTCTATTTCAATTACCAGGTGTTATGGAGAAAATATTCCTTTGTTAGATATTCAATATTCTGGATTTGTAAATTCAGATACTATTGACAACCTGGATATTAAACCCACTGTCAATTGTTCAGTTGATAATTTAAGTGATGCAGGTACTTATACAATCTATATGCATTATGGTCAGGATAAAAATTATAGTTTTCAATATGAATATGGTAAAGTGAACATTACAAAACAAAAATTAACTGTAATGCCTGAGAATGTATACATATCATATGGCAATTCAATTCCAACATTTAAAATCAACTATAGCGGATTTGTTAATTCGGATACTCCTGATGATCTGAATAGTAAACCTGTTGCCAGTTGTTCAGCAACAAACAAAAGTGATGTTAACATTTATCCCATTTATGTACAAGATGGTGAAGATAACAATTATGATTTTAAATATATTAATGGAAATTTGACAATAACCAAAAGACAATTAACAGCAGCTGCTCAAGATGAAACTATAATATATGGCAATTCAGTTCCAACATTTACAATCAACTATAGCGGATTTGTGAATTCTGATACTTCTTATGATCTGAATAGTAAACCATTTGCAAGTTGTGCAGCCACAAACAAAAGTCATGTTAACAATTATCCAATTTCAGTACAAGGTGGTGAAGATAATAATTATGATTTTAAATATGTTAATGGAAATTTGACAATAACCAAAAGACAATTAACAGTAGCTGCTCAAGATGAAACTATAATATATGGCAATTCAATTCCAACATATACAATCAACTATAGCGGATTTGTTAATTCTGATACTTCTGATGATCTGAATAGTAAACCAGTTGCCAGTTGTACAGCAACAAACAGAAGTGATGTTAACAATTATCCAATTATTATACAAGATGGACAAGATAATAATTATGATTTTAAATATGTTAATGGAAATTTGACAATAACCAAAAGACAATTAACAGCCACTGCTCAAGATGAAACTGTAATATATGGCAATTCTATTCCAACATTTACAGTCATCTATAGCGGATTTGTTAATTCTGATACTTCTGATAATCTGAATAGTAAACCAGTTGCCAGTTGTACAGCAACAAACAAAAGTGATGTTAACATTTATCCTATTTCTGTACAAGGTGGTGAAGATAATAATTATGATTTTAAATATGTTAATGGAAATTTGACAATAACCAAAAGACAATTAACAGCCACTGCTCAAGATGAAACTATAATATATGGCAATTCAATTCCAACATATACAATCAACTATAGCGGATTTGTTAATTCTGATACTTCTGATGATCTTAATAGTAAACCTGTTGCCAGTTGTACAGCCACAAACAAAAGTGATGTTAACAATTATCCCATTTCTGTACAAGATGCTGAAGATAACAATTATGATTTTAAATATGTTAATGGAAGTTTGACAATAACCAAAAGACAATTAACAGCAACTGCTAAAGATGAAACTGTAATATATGGCAATTCAATTCCAACATTAACAATCAACTATAGCGGATTTGTTAATTCTGATACTTCTGATGATCTGAATAGTAAACCATTTGCAAGTTGTGCAGCCACAAACAAAAGTCATGTTAACAATTATCCAATTTCAGTACAAGGTGGTGAAGATAATAATTATGATTTTAAATATGTTAATGGAAACTTGACAATAACCAAAAGACAATTAACAGTCACTGCTAAAGATGAAACTGTAATATATGGCAATTCAATTCCAACATTAACAATCAACTATAGCGGATTTGTTAATTCTGATACTTCTGATGATCTGAATAGTAAACCATTTGCAAGTTGTGCAGCCACAAACAAAAGTCATGTTAACAATTATCCAATTACTGTACAAGATGGTGAAGATAATAATTATGATTTTAAATATGTTTATGGAAACTTGACAATAACCAAAAGACAATTAACAGCCACTGCTCAAGATGAAACTATAATATATGGCAATTCAATTCCAAAATTTACAATCAACTATATCGGATTTGTTAACTCTGATACTTCGGATGAGCTGAATAGTAAACCTGTTGCCAGCTGTACAGTAACAAACAAAAGTGATGTTAACAATTATCCAATAACTGTACAAGGTGGTGAAGATAACAATTATGATTTTAAATATGTTAATGGAAATTTGACAATAACCAAAAGACAATTAACTGCAGCTGCTCAAGATGAAACTATTATATATGGCAATTCAATTCCAAGATTTACAATCAACTATATCGGATTTGTTAATTCTGACACTTTTGATGATCTGAATTGTAAACCAATTGCCAGTTGCAAAGCCACGAACAAAAGTGATGTTGGCATGTATCAAATTACTGTACAAGATTGTGAAGATAATAATTATGATTTTATAAATATTAATGGTAATTTAAACATAATAAAAGCTGATCAATCAATTACTTTTAATCCAATTAATGATCAAATAATTGGGAATCCACCATTTCAATTATCTGCAATATCAACATCTGGTCTGGTAATAAATTTTATTAGTCTTAATAATGATGTTGTTACTGTTAATGGCAATGAAGCAACAATTGTTGGCACAGGTGATGCTACTATTCGTGCATTACAACCAGGTAATGAAAACTATAATCCAGCAGAACCTAAAGATATTATGTTATCTGTTAGCCAACCTATAAATGATCTAAATGTATTATTCGCCCAAAATGGAACAGTGAGCCTGTCATGGAAACATCTGAAAGAAAGAGCAACCTATCAAATATATAGAAGTCAATTAGAGTATGGCATTTTTTATCCTATTAATCCAACAATTGTTAACTACAAGAACTTTGATAATGATCATGAAAAAATTATTTTTCATGATAAAACTGTAATAGATAATTATACTTATTTTTATAAAGTACGAGTAATCTTTGAAGGAATTGAAAATAAAGAGTTTTCAAATACTGTAAAAGCTGAACCTAAATCATTATTATTATTTGATTGCCAAATGCATTCTTTTCAGGAACAAATCGTTAAAGTCGGTGGAATTGCTAAATACGAATTTCTATTAACAACCAGGGAAAATTTTAAAGGCGAAGTCAATCTCTGGTGTGAGGGGCTTGATACAAATACAACCCATGAGTTTCAACTAAATGATAAATATATAGGTTCAAGTATTTATAATATCAATAATTTTCCGACACTTGGCAGACTTATTGTAAGAACTGGAAGTGCAACTGAAACTTCAAAAAAATATGATTTTAAAATATCCATTCAAAATACCTGGAACGGTGGAAGCTCAGAAGTTTTATCTATTCCACTATCTCTAACTGTTATTCCAAGATCAGAAACAGGCATTCACCTTTTTATGCCAGAACGAAAAATTTCATATAATCATCCCTGCAAATTTTATGGAGGTATTATTCCCCAGGAACCTGACAAAAAAATATTATTAACTATTATTAATGATAATGATAAAGAAACACAAATTTTCAAATATGTTGATACCGATGTACGTGGGAGTTATTCAGATTCGATTATTGTCCCATCATTAGGAAATTATTCTATTCAGGCATCATTTATTGATAATGACTCTCATACAAAAGTATCAGCAAAAATTGAATTCTCTGTTGTGAAAGGCATGGTGAACTTGATGTGTTTCAAATCAGGGAATGAAAAACCTGAAATGGATAAAGATTTTACCATAACAGTTAGAACAATTCCATTCTTAAAATACTCACCAATAACATTAAATGTCTTTAATCCAGACCTGAATTTGTCATATCAAGAAACAATCAAAACAAAAGTTGATGGCTCATTTGAATTATCTTATCCTTTTTTTGATAGACATTCATATATAAAAGGTATCTGGCAATTTAAAGCATATTGGCAAGGGGATTATAAAACAACAGGCAATGAAAGTAATACATTATTAGTTCCAGTAGGAATTGATCATGGGCGAGTTATTATTATTGGCGGTGGTGAATGTAAACCTGAGAATACATATTGGGAAATAACAAAAAAACTAACTTTAAATGCATATCGGGCATTTAATCGATTAGGTTATTCTGATGACATTATTTGGTTTATGATTAATGCAGAAAATATAGATATTAATTATGATGGCAAAACAGACCATATTGTTGATAACCCTCTCCCTACTGTTGATAGCATAAAAACTGCAATTCACACACAATTTGCAGATACATTAAATGAAGATACACCATTGATTATATATCTTATGGGACATGGAAACAAAGATGCTACATTTAGAGTATTAGGATCAGACCAAATCATTACTGCTATTGAACTTAATGATGCCATTGATACTCTTCAATCTAAAACACAATGTAAGGTCTTGCTTATATTAGAAAGTTGTTATTCAGGAAATTTTCTTTCATACCTTAAAGGTCGTAATAGAATTGTGTTAACCAGTGCTGGTGATGAAGAATATAATACTGATAATACTGGCACAGTTGCTTTTTCAAAAGATTTATTTTCAAAAATTCTTGAAGGGGATCATTTGAAAAAAGCCTTTGAGTATGCAAAAACAAAACTTATTGACTTGAAATATTCTACTCCTCAAATAGATGACAATGGCGATGGAATAAGTGATTATAAAGATGGTTCAAATGCATATCAGTTTTATATTGGTAATAAATTAACGTGGGTTAATAAGCCTGAAATTCTTAATGTCCAACATCCAATTATTTTAGAACCTTGTTCAACAAATTTTGAAATAAAGTTAGAAACAGCAAATAGTGCCTGGCCTATAACACGTGTATGGGGACTTATTATTCCACCTCATAATAATAAAAACCCTGAAAGTTCTGTTATTAAATACCAAGAGGTAAACTTTGAATTAACAGGTAAAGAAAATGAATACTATAGTATTATAAGTGGTTTAAATAGGCCAGGTATATATAAAATTGTGCTTTCAGCAGAAGATGCTAACCACAATATTTCAGAACAAAAAATATTGTTTGTTAATTTAAGCGGAAAAACAGGTGATTTAAATTGTGATTATAAAATTGATATTGAAGATTTGATTTGGGGCATGCAGATAATAAGTGGTATGCATAAAGGATTTATTTTTAATTTAGTTGATTCAAACTTTGATAAAAAAGTTGGAATTGAAGATATATTATTTGTATTTAAAGTGTTGTGTGATTTTGAAAAACTAAACTGAAAAATATTTTTATATTGTTGTTTGTCGCAAAAATGAATTAATACTAATATTTCAGGTTATTCTGCTTAAAATTGTAAATCTGCGGTCCAAAATTCATACTCAATCGCTTTAACTTTTTTGATTTTTTTTATATTTGAATTAATTAAGAATTAAAAATAAAAAAATAGAAAAAAAGCCTTTTTAAAACAAAAAGGCTTTTTAAGTTTTACCTACTTCTATCTAAAATATTTATTTTAAAATTTAAAATAATGAAATCGTTTTAATAAAACATCCACCACCCTCTTCAGCATCTTCATTATTCACTATAGGATTAGGAGGATCAGAATAGTCCTGATGCCCAACTCCAAAAATTGAAAGTGATGTAACTGAAAATGTAACCTCTCCAGTTTTCCATTCTATTAGATTATCTGCGTCAATTTTTGTTAAATTTTTTCCATTTAATAAATCATCTACATTTAATGCGTGATAGATATTATATATTCCATTTGTTAAATCTGAAAGTGTAATAGATTCCTTAATAGGGATTGTAATATTAATACCAGAATTTGTTCTTATAACGTTATCATCGTCAATATTTACTTCAACTAATATTTCGCCAGAACCAGATGTATATATAGAATCTTGATTATCCCATGCAGTATAAGAAAAAGCTACAGAAGGACTTGATGTAAAAATTCCTTCTAAAGGTATATCTATCTTTGCATTATTAATAACATCTCCATATTTATCTTTTATATAAAAAGATGCTCCCCCACTTTTTGGTATAATAACAGAATTATTATTTGATATTAATGGTTCCATTATCAAATTTACATTTGTTATTGGAAGAGTGCCGGAGATACTGTTATTTATATAATAACCAGGAATTGATGCAATTAATGTATACTTAGATAAAGAATTTGGTTTTTCTATATTTATTAAGAACTGATTATTATCATTCAAAATGAGAGTCTTTGGAGATTCAAGTTCATTATATTGCATATAAATGATAACTTTTTCTTTTGCAGGTATTGATCCTTCAAGCATAGAAACAGTTCCACTAATATAATCACTTTCTGTTACAGATAGGTTAAAAGAAGCGTCTGTTGCCATACCACACTCATCAATAATTTCAAAGGTAATGTTTGCAGTACCTATTATATCTTCAACAGGGATAATTGTTATACTACATTTTTCATCTGAACAATTAATGTCTATATTATCTTCATGCACTAATATTTGATTTGAAGAGGTAACTTTAACTATTAAATTTTTGGATAAAGTTTGTTCATCAAAAATTGTAAAATTAACAGATAGACTTTTATTCTTTAAGATATTTTGATCAAAAAATTCAGAAGGATTAATTATTGGAGGAGTATTATCTTCAACTGATAATTGGAAACTTGCAGAGGAAGTTAAATTATCACTATCTTTTACTATTATTTCAATTGTAGAATTTCCAGACTGGTTGTTAGCAGGTGATATTGTTACTGATCTATTGCTTGCTGAACCACCAAATAGAATATTACTATTAGGGATACAAGTTTGATTGCTCGATTTTCCTATTAAATGTAAATTTTCGGCTGATGTTTCAGCATCATCTATAGTAAAGAATATTTCATTGGTTGTTGAACTTTTACATATAGTCTGGTCTGAAATGCCCGAAATCGTAGGTTTAAGAAGTTGTTTAGAAATAAATAATTTAAAATTAGTTGAACTTGATTCTTTGTATTCATCTGCAACAGTTATTGTTATATTAACCATTCCTGTTTTATTTTCATTTGGAGTAATACTGATTGATCTGTTTGATCCTGTTCCGGTAATTATCATATTTTTATTAGGAACAATATTTTCATCATTTGAATTGGTACTTATTTTTAACTCATCAAGAGAAGTTTCTTGATCATTGACTAAAAATAAAATTTCAATAGGTGTATTTTCTTTTGTTGTTTGATCTGAAATTGAAGAAATTTCAGGAGGTGAGTTAACAATTACATCAAATGTTTCATTTATTGAAGCATAACATTCATCAGTAACTTGTATTGTAATTACAGCAGTGCCTGTCTGGTTATTTACAGGAACAACAAACATCGTTCTATCTGTATTAGATATACTGCCTAATCTTATATTTTGATCAGGTAAAAGTAGTTGATTATTGGAAGTTGCTGTTATATTTAATTGGGAGGTATTTGTTTCTTTATCATTTACAGAAAAATTAATATCTCCAGTTGAAGAATTTTTAGCTATTACAATATCCGAAATTTCTGAAATTACAGGATCTGTATTTTCATACACAATAAAAGAAAAATTTGTAGAAGAAGTTAAATTATCATGATTTTTTACTATTATTTCAATTGTAGCATTTCCAGACTGATCGTTAGCAGGTGATATCGTTACTGATCTATTGCTTGATGAGCCACCAAATACAATATTACTATTTGGAATAAGAGTTTGATTGCTCGATTTTCCTATTAATTGTAAATCTTCGGCGAATGTTTCTACATCATTTATAGTAAAAAAAATTTCATCAGTTGTCGAATTTTTACAAATAGTTTGATCAGATATGTTCGAGATTGCAGGTGGAGAGTTATCTCTACCATTAATAATACCTTTTGATATTTTTGATATAGAATCAACTATTGTATCTGAATCAACATATATTACTTCTTGTAATCGTATAAAATTATTAGGCTTATTGTCTAATAACTTAAATTGCAATAACGCCATAAAACCAGTGCCTTCAGGAGCTTCTTCTTTATCAGAATGAGCTAATGCGTTAGCTATAACAACATTATCCTTTAAATTAAGGTCTTTTAAACCCAGTTGAAAACCAATGGTATTGCCATTATTTTCTTTCAAAATATTTTTTATCCCCCCAAAAAGATTTTCTTCCGCCCCTTGAATATATTGTAATCTATTAGGATCAAATGATACTTCAACTGTATATGTATCTAAATTTGTAACATTTTGTGCTATTATACCTACCCAAATTTCATCACCAACTCCAGCTTCTATGTTATTCTCTATGTCTTTATCAGATATAATTGAGTCATAATCTCTAGTTGAAATGTCCATATCAACAGCGCACCCGGCAAGTTCATTTGGTCCTGCATACGATTTCGTTTTTAGCAAAAAAACATTCAACCCAATAATTAATGAAATTATTATTAGTTTTTTATTTTTGAAATTTTTTTTCATAAACAAAGCCTCCTTTAATAAAATATTAATGAACAAAAAATCATAACTAAGCATGAAAGTCATATTTACAGAATAAATACAGAATTTTGAGACTTTCATATAACAATAATAAAAGGTGGCCGCCTTTTAATATTACTACTACACATCAATTATTGATATTTGACAAAAAATTTAATTTTTTTTAGATGGGATTTTTTTTATTATGTAGAAATTATTTTTTAATAAAAAAACATTATAATTTTAATGGGTTAAAAATGGTAAATCATAGACATTGATAGGGTTTGGTGTCTAACATCTTGAATCGGATTTTCATGGCCAATTGTAAAAGAGGTAATTGAAACATCATTTCCAAATCGATATTCATAAGCTATATCAAATACAAAAGGATTGAATACAATACCTGTTCCAACACTAAAGCCATAAAAATCTTCAGGATTGTTAAAAGCAGGTTCTGGGTCATAAAATATACCCATATGGATTGGATAAATAATTTGATTAAAAATGAATAAATATTCAGCACCTAACCTGACCTGTGTTGTTGGTTTAGATTTTGAATAATAAACTGGCTTGCCTGTTATTGGATTAATTTCTACTCCATAAGCTGTATGTTTAATATAATCATTCCAGTGGGTTCTATAAATATCAATATCAATGCTGAACAAGTCATTTAATCTGGCGCAAACTCCTAATCCATAAGACATGGGCATATCCAGTTTCTCAGTATCATTACTCTGCTTCAAGTCATGCTTCATGCCACTGGATGAAGGTAGCCATTGATTTAAAAAATAATCATGATCTATTTTTGCACGAAAGGGTGATTTAAAAACACCACCAATGGTTATTAGTGAATTTATTTTCCATAAAAAGCCTAAATTAAAATTAACACCTTGAAATGCCCAGTTCTCTTTTTTATTGACCTGAATATCAAATATTGATTCCATAATACTGACATCTCCTGTCGCAATATAGTTGCTGTCCCAATTACAAAATTCTTTATCCCAAATATTTAATGCCAGCCCTATTGACAGAGCTGAATTAACTTTTATCGCAAATGCAGGTGAAATCGCATATAGTGCCCCTGATTGTTTATAGTCAACATGAGTACGTTCAACCATTTCAGGAGGGTCTAAATCAATATAGGTATATTCATAAGATAATTGTTTATTAAAGTTATACAAATGCTGGTAGTTCAATGAAAATATCATATTTCGATAATTCATCTGAAATGGATAAGCTATGCTAAAATAATTTAAATCAAATGTATTAATTTTATGACACCCAGAAGCATTACTGAATTGTTTATATGATATATGATCCCTACGTTGATTCGTGGCTAGCACAACAGACATCTCAGGTTTTTTAAGTTGAGTTAATCCACCCGGATTCCATGATGCTGACGTTGCATCGTCAGCAATCCCAATAAATGCACCGCCCATGCCTAATGCCCTGGCACCAGATCCCACTGGATTAGGTGAAGATGCAATATCAATAATACGAATTTGTGCATTGATTGGTATTGGACTGAACAATAATAATATGTTCAAAACAATAAAAAAATTCTTTTTCATGGTACATTCTTACCTTATTCTAAAAAGTTAATTAAGGATTTATATCCTGCATTAATGGTTGGATGATTTACTTTTAAAATCGTTAATATTCGAATATTTCAACACTCCCATGTGTATTATGCATAACATAAATTTTATTGCCATCCGGTGATACTACAATATCAAGTGGACCATTACCTCCTGAATCTAATTGCGAACTTAAATCTATCATTTGATTGGTTTGAGTGTTGATTAATGTTATTGTACTATCTCCATAGTTAGCAACATATAAAATATTATCATTTATAGCCATACCTGTTGGATTTTTATTAACCAAACCAGAGTCAATAGTAATTGTTTTAATTACCTCATCTATTTCTAAATCAATTACCTTTATTTCCCCTTTTGCTGTTGCAAGAGAAACATAAAGATATTTCCCATCAGATCGAGCAAGCATAGCATGAGATGATGACCCGATAGATATTGTTTTAATAATTTCTAAATATTTATTTGAATCAGGGTTAAAATCAATAACTCTGATTTTATTTGCATAAGTTCCTAAAACATATATTTTTTGATTCACCAAAACAATACTTTCAGGATTAAAATCTATACCTAAATCAACTATACTTATTGATTGATATGTTGATGCATATAGAATATGTACACGATCAGGATTTTTAGAGCCAAGTATAAGATATTCACCATCAGATGACAGATATACATGGATTAAATTCTTTTCATTAAATATAGTCTGTTCATTAAATTTATAATTTTTGGTGTCAGCAACGAACACCTTATCATGGTTTGAATCAATTACATACAACAAGTCTTTGATAGGATCAAAAGCCATTTGAACTGGTTTGGTTGATGATGGAAGTGTCAATTGTAAACTGTTTATAGCACTGGGGTTAGCTTGATTAAGTGTCATAACAACAATGCAGTTACAATTTTGATTAGCAACAAATCCTGTTGAACCATCAGCATTTAACGCTATATCTATTAAATTTCCAGACAATTCATTGTTTGAGTCAGTTACATCACCTGTTCGTTTTGGCAATATAGTCCACTTACATGTGCCATCAATGGGTACACGAGTACTTACAAGTTTGCCTGTATCAACTGCTTCAATAGTAAAAAAATGTGTGATACCTTTGTTCAGATCATTCAATTGAAAGTATGGATTGGTTATTAATGATGTATTGCATTTTTGATTAATTTCATTGCTTGTTGTTCCCATATAAATATTATACCCCTCAATATCTTGGGAGTTTGAAGGAGTCCATGTTATTGTGACTGAATTACCTGAAGCCTGAACAATTTTTATATTTGTTGGTGGATCAGGTGGTTTATTTAAAAATATGGGTGTATCTAAAATTGATAAACGTCCTGCTGTAACCTTTATAACAGGTTTAACAATACATTGATAACCTGGTTTGGATGCTATCAAAGTTATGGTTGTCGCCTCTGCATTTTCAATTAAAAATGCTCCATTTGAATATTGCACTGGATGAGTAGTTATTGTTGTTCTACCATCAGCATAAATACCATAAACATTCACATCTTGATACACATCATCATCAGGCAAACTATCTTCGATTCGAATCAGTCCTCTAATGCTACCTGTTGGTGGAATTAGGATGACATCATTAATAGTGGCTGTATTCCACGCACTCACTACAATACCAGTTCGTTTGATATGATTATAGTTTGATTCAGAAAAAAGAAGAGTGTATGTCCCAGCAGGTACATTATTAATTATAAAACTACCATTTGAATCTGTCCCTGCCAGAGGTATATCAGTATCCTCTATCTTAACTGATATGCCTAAATGATTTGATTGATTATTATATAATGCTCTTCCTATAATGGAACCACAAATTCGACATGTTTCTACTAAAAACTGTTCTGATAATTCATCATCAAAACGTGTGATACTTTGAGATGTCACCTCTAATAAGTTCGATTGCTTGCCTTTGTAACCATCCGCAGTAATAAAAGCTGTATATTTGCCTTCTGGGATATGATTAATAGCATACTCGCCATTACTATTAGAAACCGCCATATATTGTGTACCAGCTAATCTAATCATAGCACCTGAGTGATTGCTTGCATTTTCCAGGCGAATGTTTCCTGCTAATGTGCCATATGACTCATTTGGAAATAATTTTGGGAAAATAATAGAATTTGAACCAACTGATATAAAAATGTCTTTTTGAACAGCGCTATATCCTGCTATAGTTGCCATTATTGAATAGCTGCCCACAGGAATATTGTTAAAAAAGAACTTACCGGATGCATTACTTGATGTAATAAATGAATTGCCATCCATATTTTTTAAGTTTAATAAAATGCCTGCATGTGTGTATTGCCCGGATAGTTTAACTGTCCCTGAAAGAAAACCAACAATTGAAGGCAAATTGATAATGCCAAGGTCCGAGTTTACACCTGAATATACAGAAACATCTTGTATAGTGATTGTCCCAAATTTGTCTTTAACTACTTTGATGGAATAGGTTCCTTCTGGAATATAAAGAATCTTAAATATTCCATTTTGATCTGTTATTGCATTGAATGATGTACCAGGAATATAAACAGCTGCATCACTATAATCAGTCTGGCCTTCTAATATAACTTTTCCACTGATGCTCCCTACAGGTTTTAACAATACTGCCTTAAGATCAATATCCTGACCTGCAATTATAATATTCTTTATCTGAACTGCTTCAGTAAGCTGATTATTTTGAGCAAGTAATGTATAAATACCATTTTTAAGATTATCGATGGTTAAATTTCCATAATTATCTGTTAAATATGTATTTACTAATTCTTTGGTTCCATCGCCATCTTCATCAGACCACAATTCAACATTCACTGCTGAAAAAGATCGTATAGTTTTTTTATGAAAATTTTGAACATCCTTACATTGATTTTGATACAATTGAGCCATGGTATTAAATATTAAAATATTATCATAGTGATACATTTTATTGATAATATTAAAAATATAAAGAGCATCATTTACATCAATTCTTTTATTATGATTCCAATCTCTGCCATCAACAGGATTGCTTGAAGTTGATGATAATATTAATAATGAATTGATCAGTGATTTAAATAATGGGTTAATAAGTATTGATGGATTAAGTAGTTCAAAGTCAAATAAAAGGACTTCTTTATCTTCCTCTTTAATAGTAGTATTTAATATATTAATATCGCAAACAAATACTGAAAAATTATATTCAGGACAATTTGATACATATACCAGGTATTCCCCTTTACTATTTGTGTATATTTTGGATTGATCGTCACATCCAGATATAGTAATTGATGCTTTTTTATATTTTTTACTGAAATCATCCGAAATGACCCCTTTAATAAGACGGCTCATCCAATGGTCAACAAATTTCACTGTAATTGAATGATTAGATTCAGCTTTATTAAAAGGACAAAATAATCCAATTACAATTAAGACTATTAATAAAAAACGTTTTAACATACCTTACTCCTATTGAGTTATACAATTAAGTTATATGTAATATATAAATTTATAAATCGTTTGTGAATAATAAGGAACATTTCATTATTAAATTAAAACTAAACAAAAATAATTTGACAAAACTTGTTAATTTTTGTGTAGATATATTATATAATCATAAAAAAAAATCAAGGCTTGATATTTTTACAATTTTTTTATTAATTTTCAATAATACGAATATATTATAAAAGATATTATGTTGCCTGAAAAATATATTATCATATTATATTAATTCATTGCATAGGAATTATCATGAAAAATAAATTTCATAAAATAATTATTAAAATTATATGTGTTTTTTTTATTATTTTTTTCTATGCATGCGCATTTTACCCACCAGTTGTTCAAAAAAATGGAAAAAACTTTGGATGGCCCGGTGGTGTATTTAATGGTGACTGGGAAGACTATTATCGATGTGCGCTGTCTTTTATAGATGGAGAATTATACTCTGATGCAATTAATTCTCTAAATAAAGCTATTAAACAACGCGATCATGATAAGCGAATGGCACGAACTTATGGAATGCACTTTTTTGATTATTTTCCGCATCGTGAAAAAGGGGTATGCTATTATTATTTGGATGAATTTTTGACAGCTAAAAAGGAATTAGATTATTCTCTGAAATACGAAAAATCAGCAAAAGCATTTTATTATCTTGATCTTATTCAAAAACGCATGATGGAAAAACAAAATCAAAAAATTGGACAGCCTCTAATTTCACTAAATATTGCTAATGAAGTATGGTCAAAAGCTGATCCTATTATTATTTCAGGAATTGTAACTGATAATCAATTGGTTCATCAGGTTGCTATCAATCAAAAAGAGGTTTTTATTGAAAGTGCAAAACAAGTTATTGAATTTCAAATCCCAGTTTTTTTATCTCAAGGGATTCATACTATTGATATTAAAGCAAGTAATCTTCTAAATGGGTCATCAATCAAACAAATTATTGTTCATGCTGATAAAGATGGACCGGTAATTCACATTAACAAGATTTCTGACATAAGTATTCAAGGAATTTTAATTGATGATTCCAAAATACAAAGTTTACAAGTCAACCATAAAGAACATTTTATTCATAATGAATGTGAGGTACATTTTCATATTTCACTCGACCAGGAAAAATTACCTATTACATTAATTGCAACAGATAGTTTGGGTAATCAAACCTTTGGATTTTGGGATCAGAATACATTAAAAAGTTATTGTCAAACTCTAATAGCTCAAAATCATTATTTTTTATCTGATGCTGATCCTTTGATAACAATAAATCCTTTATTACCTGATATTCAACTGTATGGTTGGTCGGATCAAACAGTCGTATTTATAGAATATGTTAATATTGAAGGACAAACATCAAGCGAATCCGGTATTTCACAAATAACAATAAACAATACTTTGATTCCAATAAAATCTGGACCTTTGGTCATTTTTAGTCCATCTATTCAGTTAAGTTATGGAGATAATGATATTACTATCGAGGTAAAAGACCATAATGGTCATACAAATGCTAAAACAATAACAATTCATCGAAAGATTCCTGAAGTGTATAAAGCTTCTTATCGATTAAATCTAAAAGTAAGCCCTTTTGACTATCCACATAACCAAAATCCAAAAACTTTTTTTCAACAACAACTCATACAAAATTTTATTGATAGCCAACGTTTTTCACTGTATTTGAATGCCTTACCAGATGCTATGATCAAAAACATTAAACAAAAATCTCAAGAAACATATTTTGAACAAAACAATCATACTACACCTGAAATAATGCTTTTGGGTTACATATATCAATCTACTCAAGGCTCTGAAATTGTTGCACGTATAATTGACATTAATAAAGGGAAAATCATTGCTATCAACGACGTTTATTATGAAAGATACGATAACCTTTCAGAAATTAAAATTGCACAACAATTAGTTGATAAAATTCTTAATGATATTCCACGAATGGAAGGTTCTTTAGCATTAATCAATAATGAGTTTTTTATTATGCCTAAAAAATGGCAGCCTAAAAAAGGACAAATTTTTACTGAATGGCCTTTAACAATCTTTTGTGATCAGCCGTCTATTATAAATCCAATTACAAAACAAATATTGGGTGCTAATTCTCAAATTTTAGGATTTGGCTATATTTTAAGTGAAAATCTTGATGGCTCATACAAACTTGATTTTAAGCAAAACCAATTATTGTCACTCAACAATGATTTAATCAAAAGGAAAGCAATAACAAAATGAAACATATGTCTAAAAAAGAAAGAGAAAAAAAAATTACTGATGAATGTAAAGTATGTGTTCGTACAGATAACCAAAATTGTAACAACGCAGATTTCATTGTTAAAGATAATCAGGAAATAATTAAAAAAACGATTATTAATGTATATCATCATAAAAATGTTAAATATTCTTCTATGGATATTGAAGACTGTTTTATGGTTATTATTGGAAAAATATTTGAAAAAAATGAAAAACAAAACATTCCATGTTGTTATCGAATTCGTGCATATAAACCAGGTAAAAGAGGTTTATATGGTTGGATAAAAATGATAGCTTGTCGGTTAGCCAGTAATCATCTTAGAGGAAAATATTTAAATGAAAAAACAAAGATAGACTATGATATTCCAATTGAAGAAACCTTTTTTTTAAAAATTGATTTTCCATGCCAGGATGAGGAAATAGATAAAAAAGAACTTTTATCCACTATAAAAAATATTATTGACTCGTTTCCTAATGAAAACGAAAAATTGATTTTAAAACTACATTTCTATGATGGACTTTCAACAAAGGAGATAGCAAAATTCTTACAAAAATCAGTAACTAGTATATATACACGAAAATCGAGAGCAATAAGAAAATTGAAAAGCTTAGTTGAAGAACACTATAGATAAAAAAAATTGGTTAAAATTAATCAGTTATATTTAGTTTGATAAAAAAAGAATATATTATGAAATAATTATAAGATTATAAAAGAAATATATATACATTCAATTGTTTTTAACAAACAAATGAATATTAAGGGGATTTATTATGATAACACAATGCAAAGAAGAAGAACGAATCGTTGATTATATTGCTGGAAATTTATCAAGAAAACAAAAAAAACAGTTTGAGATTCATATGGCTTCATGCGATTATTGTAGAAAAGAATTTGTGATGACAAATAAAATAATTTACGATTCAGAAATTAATGAATGTGAGACCCAAAAAGTAAATATACCAAACATCTCCATGGGACTCTCAAAAGTTGTTGATAAGTTAAAGGATACATATGAAAAATCAATAAATTGGTTTCAACCTGCACCTTTATTACAACCTGCATATGCGCAAATTAGAAAAAAGCATCAAGATCAAGATGATCAAGTGACATCCGAATTATCAGATAATATTGAACTGCATTGCTTAAAGAAAAATATAAATGAACTTTATATTGAAGTATCTTTAACAAATCCTATGGAATTATCATCTAATATTCGATTACGTATTGATAATGCATTACAATCTAATCAGTTGAATCTTTTTTTAATTGACAAAAATGCAAGAGTAATAAAAGGAGAATTGTTGGATAATGGAGGTGCTTTATTTGAAGACATTCCTTATAGCTCATATCAAATAAATATTGAAGAAGATAAAGAAACAATAACCAAACTGAATTTTACAGTTCAAAAGACAGGTATATATGAAAACGAAAAGAATATATCTTGAAGCAACTATTGAAGATAAGCAATTAATGATTGCTTGTTACGAATCAGGAGAGACTTTATTTAGAAAAGAAAGCTCTAAAAAGCCTTTAGATTTTTTTACTCAATCTTGCCATAGAATAACCCAACACTTGAATGAGTCAACTCGTTTAGCTGATACAAGTTCTCATAATATTAATGAAATTAAAACTAATGGCCGCATTCTTTATGATTATTTGTTGACAGATACTTGCCGTAATAGATTGTCTGAAACAAAAGCAGAATTTTTAGTTATCAAAATGGACGACAGCCTTGTCCATCTACATTGGGAATTAATATATGATGGAGAAATATTTTTTTGTCAACGTTTTAGCATTGGGCGTGTAGTTGGTACTCAGGATACAATAACTCACAATAAAAAGAGGTGCTTAAGACAATTACCTGTTCAAATGGGAATTATTGCAAATCCTGGCGGTGATTTGAATGCAGCTGGGAATGAGGGACTAGAGATTTTCAAAAATGCAACTCGTTTAAATCAATCAAAATATATTATTAAGCCACACTTAGAATCTCAAATTAAACATAACAAAATTCAACTAAGACTTAAGAATTATGACATGGTTCATTTTGCTGGCCATGCAACATATGACCCGAGTCAATTTGAAAAATGTGGTTGGCAATTAACTGATAAAAATTTTACTACTGAAGATATCAACGAAATGGCTGGCAGTTCAGCTATGCCATTATTTATTTTTTCAAATGCTTGCCAGTCAGCCAGATCTGCCTCAGTCAACTGTGAAAAACTTAATAAGGGGTTATTAGGACTGGCAAATGCTTTCTTATTCTCAGGTGTTAATCATTATATTGGAACCTCATTGGAAATAGCAGATGATGCAGGATGTGCGTTTGCCTTTGCTTTTTATGCAAATCTATTCACTGGAAAATCCATTGGCGAATCTGTGAAACAAGCAAGGGATACACTTATTCAACAAAAAGGAGAATACAATTTTATTTGGGCGAGTTATCTCCTTTATGGTGACCCAACAACTGTCTATTTTCCTAAAGATGAAAAGGTTATTAAAAGAATACGATTTAAACCCTCAGCCTATAAGGTAAGATCAATCAGAGGTCTGTTTAACCATTCATGGAATTTTGATCTGGCAATAAAAAAAATACTCACTTTATTATTCATAATAGTTACGATAGGTGGCATTTATTTAGGGTACTTTTATATATCAAATATTAATAAAAATAAAATAATGGAAATTCAAAAAAGACTTATTCAGCAAGCTGAAAAACGTCAACAGCGTATTGATGTATTAACTAAAACCCTCCTCAATAAATGGCCAGATGCTTATCATTATGTACCAAAATCTACTGATGGCTGGACATCAACTCAGATACCAGTGATAATGATGTTCGATTCTAATCAATTTAGTCAGGGACGAGAAAACATAATTCTTTTTGCATTACAGGATGAAATGCTCGAAAAATTGACATTTATTAAATTATTGGAACGAAAATCTATTGATAAATTATTTGAAGAATGGATTAAAGGAAATAAAAAACCTGATTTGACTCTACCTAAGCTAATTATATTCCTGGAAGTCTATGAAGATGATTCAAAGTGTTATATTTTAATGCGCCTGGTTGAAGAATGGGATCAACTTATTGAGACAATATTTGAAGAAATTATTCAAGGAAGTATTTTAAAACAAAAGGATATTATATCACAAAGATTAATTCAAACTATGATAGAAAAATATCCAATAAGAGGTAAAATAACTGATGTAAAAAATAATACTTATACGCTTAATATTGGTCGTAATGAAGGGGTTTGCCCTGGTCATATATTCAAAGGGATTGGGAAAAAATATACATTCAGTGTTAGTTCTGTTGGTTTAAATAATAGTCAATTACAACTTAAATCAGGAGATGGGACTCCATGTTTAGAATTAAAGATTTTTATGGTTAACAAAAAAGTTGATTATTAGGAATGGTGACTATTACTTACACAATTGTAACTTCAAATTTTTCTTTACACTCTCTTGATTCCAATCTTATAAAAACTAATTTTTTATAATTTTTCAGGTAATAGATGTGCACAATACTTGTTAAATTATTCTAAATAGTTATATTATAATATAATGAATATTTGAAGCTATTAGGCTATTTTTAGAAATAGCTATATCATAACAGTTAGTATTTACTGGAATATATGTATTACTTTCAGCACTATTAATAAATAAAATTTGGATAATATAAAACAATAATAATATTTTCATTAATATAACTCTTTTTGCTTATTGGTCACCATTTCTATTGATTGGTAACTGGTTGTAGTACATTCTAAAGCTGTTGAGTTAAGCTTTTTTTTACAGTGGACAGTGGACAGTGGACTTAGTGGGCGTAGTGGACAAAGTGAACAAAGTGGATAGTATAATATTTTTTTTAGTCCACAATTTTTTTTTTATAATCCTAATAACCAGGCTTTTACATCTTTAATCATTATTGTTTTATTATTTACATTTACTGTCTCGTTTATATCAGGCACTAAAAGAATTAACTCAGCATTTTCAGCATATGGAATTTCATCAGATGCTTTTACAAGGGCTCTAATCTCTCTTTTCTTTGTTTTGTCTTCGTCAAGGCTTGCTGAAACCTGGATTAACTTAATAATTCTTTCATCTTTTTTTATTACAAAATCAATTTCATAATTACCTTTTGTTTTATAATAGAATATTTCATAATTATGTCGAAGTAATTCAAGAAAAACAATGTTTTCAATTCGATCACCAATCTTACGTCCAACACTAAAAGAAACAATATTAGATAAACCTTGGGTAGTCCATAAGAAGTAGTGATTTTATTATAGTGATTCTAATTCTTAGCCCTGAAAGGGCGTAACATACCAGCCCAGGGCAACGCCCTTGGTTAAATAAAATGATAGTTCAAGCCCTGAAAGGGCGTAACATAAAAATAGCCTTTTTATACAATTATGTTTCGCCCTTTCAGGGCTCCAATTTTTAATATAACCTTAACCCAGGGCGTTGCCCTGGGCTGGCATGTTACGCCCTTTCAGGGCTAAAAATATGCCTTTTGAAAATCTTAATGCAATCAGAAATAAAATCACTACATATTATGGACTACCAAAAAATTAACAGGTATTATAAAAAATTTAACAGATATTATAAAAAAATTTAACAGGTATTATTATTGCAACTAAAAATAAGAAAATAAATGAGGAACATATTAAAAATTGAGGTATGTTCATATAATAAATGTTATTTATTATATATTTGAAA